>ERZ773001.26-NODE-26-length-62466-cov-37.2063_pt1 | contig 62466 bp, 65 predicted proteins | sample MGYA00511673_ERZ773001 | MGnify/ENA primary metagenome ERZ773001 (study PRJEB29015, sample SAMEA2738091) | human oral metagenome | biome: human oral; feature: human-associated habitat; material: saliva | place: China | collected 2162 ... | reverse complement strand
TCATATTTGGTGGGTCGTGAGCGATTCGAACGCTCGACCAACGGATTAAAAGTCCAAATAATAAAATATAACTAATTGTTTCTAAACAGAGTTTAAGCCAGCACATTCAGTCTGATACAGTTTAATTTTGCCTTATCTCGGCACAAACCGGACACATACCACAGAACGAAAATCCAAGCATTTTTACTCAATTTGCTTTGATTTTCGTTTTTTCTTTTCAGAATAAATAAAGGAAAAGTAATGGGTAGAACAATTCGTAACGAACAACCCGATGGTTGGAACGGTTCGTATCTTCTTGAATGTACGCATTCATTAAATAGTCGGTCTCGGATTGATTACTTGATGTATTGCAACGTGTTGAAAACTATGTCTGACGGTCGTCTGAAAGTGTATGTTTATGGAACACGGTATCACTCAATTGAGGGAGGCCGTATCCGTTATGTAAATGATTGGCAGGTGTCTCCTGCCGAGAAATGGGATGTGAAAAAAATATGAAGAGAATATTGATACTGACAACATCACTCTTTGCTTTTTACCAAACATCAGCGATTGCCGCCTCTCCATACCCTCAATACGCTGCATTAGTTGAAAAGCATGCAGCATTACAGCGTTTGGACAAAAACATTGTATGGGCGGTTATGGGGCGTGAGAGCTCAGGAAACCGTTATGCTCTGTCCAATAAGAATGCACGGGGTTTGTTACAGGTCATACCTCCCACTGCTGCAAGAATGGGGGTGAATCCTAAAAACCTCTACGACCCGGAACAAAACATCATCGCAGGTACACGTTACCTGCGTTTTTTATGTAACCACTTTCCTGACAAATCCAGCCCACATGGTTGCAATATTGATTTGGTACTGGCTGGGTATAACGCCGGTGAGGGAGCTGTCAGGAAATATGGTGGCATTCCGCCTTATCGGGAAACGCAGCACTACGTCCGCAACGTGAAAGAACGTTACGCACGATTGAGCGGCAATCGTATAGTTTTGGCATCACACCCTGTTCAGCCTTTTAAGCCGAAGCCTATACCTGCTGTTGCCCGATCTGAGAGCTCGTCTGAAAACATAGTCAAAGTTGCAGCCCAAGCACCCGTCAAACGATACGCGGAATGGGATGTATTTAAAGAGTTTTAACTGCCTTCGGGCAATTCTTACTTACCGCTAAATGCGGTTTTTTTTTGTCTTTTAAAAAGGAAATAATGATGAATTACATCAAAAAAGCTGTAACCAATACACAAATAGTTGCAACAGTTGCCTTGTTAACGGTTGCGCAAATGACACTCGCAGACGGGTTTAATGAAGTTACAACAATAGCCACAAATATCAGGGCAGGTATGTATACATTGGTAGGTGTTCTTGCCGGTGCTGTTTTACTTTGGACTGTTTTTCAAATCAAGGCCGGTCGTAAAACGTGGTCTGATTTTTTAGAAACAAGTTTATTAACTTTCGTTGCTGGTGGTGCGATCGTATTTGCAACCTACTTGTTTACCAAAGGTGGCTCTATTAGCTTGTAAGTTGATTGAACTGGTTAACTTTATGAAAAGAGAAGATATTCATACAGAGCAGGCAACATTCAACGGTTTAAGTCGTCAGGCTATGCTTTGGGGTATTCCCCTTCCAGCGGTTGTAGCCTGTATATTTGTAGGAATGATGACTGCAATGCTCTCAATGCCTTTCCTCCAAGGGAAGGCATTGTTTTTTCTACTGTTGCCTTTTCCAATTTTGGCTTTCTTCCGCACCATCTGCGTTAACGACGATCAAGCTCTAAGAATTTATTTCTACGAAACAAAATACTTCTTACGTCGCCGAAACGCCAAAATGTTCAACGGCACCAATACCATTCTCGCTACAAAATTCGGGAGACAACAAAGTGATTATCAGCGATTTTTTGAGCAACGCTCTAAAAGCGCAACCGGCACAGTCGGATTTTCTACCGAAAATCTGCCAACACGTTACAAACAACATCGTTAATTACAAAACGGGACATCTCGCCTTCGTCATCCGTATGGAAGGTCTTCCGTTTGACGGTGTGGACGACAAACACTTGTTCACGCAGTTTGTATCGTTGCGAAACGTACTTGCCGGTATGGGCAAAACATTGGGTAACCGTTTGGCGGTGTGGGGAACTCTTCAACGCCAAAAAATTGTATTTGACCGCGAATACGCATTTCAAACGACTTTTTGCCAGCAATTTGCCGATAAATATCTGAAACGTTTTCAAGAAGTGGATTATTTTGAAAACGTGTTCCATTTGACGGTTTTGATTAAGACCGACTTTTTGGAAGCAGGTATTAAAGAAGCAGAGGAGCAAATTCAGATTCTGATGCGCTCACTTGAACCCTACGATCCGTATCTTTTGACTGCCTATAAGAATGAAAACGGTGTTGCTTTTTCGGAGGTGTACTCGTTTTTTGGCAGTTTGATCAATGGAACACGGGAAGAGATTCCTTTGTCTTTTGTCGATGCTTATCAGACCATTCCCGGGGCTAATCTGCATTTTGGCTCGGATTTGTGCGAAATCCGTTCCCAAAACGGAACCCGCAAGTTCGCGCAGATGTTCGATCTGAAAGACTTTGGGATTAGTAAACCTAAAATCTTGACATCAATCTTGCGCCTACCTTGTGAGTTTACATTCACTCAAAGCCTTGTGTTCATCAATCCGTATGATATGCAGGGCGAAATTAAGAAACAGTTGAACAATCTGACATCGGTCAATGACAAAGCGACCGCGCAACAGGAAGAGCTGGAAGAAGGTCAGGGCTTGCTGGTATCGGGCGAACTGATGTTCGGTGACTATCATGCGGCGTTGGTCGTATACGGTAAGACGGCAGAAGAGGCGGCGGCAAACGGTGCGCGTGCTTATTCCACATTCCTGAATGCGGGTGGCTACCGCTTTACCAAGGCTGGGCTGTCCGCTCCGGCGACGTTTTTTAGCCAAGTGCCGGGCAGCAAGGAAAAGCCCCGCTCTTACCCGAAAACGACAACAAATTTTGCGACAACCTTCGGCATACACAACTATTCGCACGGTAAAAAACAGGGCAATCCGATTGGTGACGGCTCAGCAATTATGCCGCTGCAAACCACATCCAAGACGATTTACGATTTCAACTTCCATTTCTCAAATCTGAAGGAGGACAACCTTGGTGAGAAAATCGCCGGACACACACTGATATTGGGTGCAACCGGTACGGGTAAAACCACTTTGCAAACATCTATGATGGCGTTCACAGAACGCTTCAATCCTTATATGTTTGTGATGGACTTGGACAGAGGTATGGAAATCTTTATCCGCGCCATCGGTGGTTCTTATTTTGCCTTAGAAGCAGGTGTGCCTACCGGGTTAAATCCTTTTCAACTGCCCGATACGCCGGCAAACCGTGAATTCCTGTACAGCTTGGTTGGTATGTGCGGCGCAGACGAAAACGGCAAACTGACAGCGACTGAAGAAAAAGAGATTCAGGCCGCTGTCGATACGATGTTCAGCATGGATTACGAACACCGTCGTTTCAGCCATCTGTTACAAAGTATTCCCGTCGTTCCTGATCCTAACTCACTTCGTATGCGCCTTTCTAAATGGTGTGAAAGTGAAGGTGGACGGTTCGCATGGTGCCTGGACAACCCAACAAACATGTTTGATGCTGAAAAGTTCTTCCGTGTTGGATTTGACCTAACCGATATTCTGAAGGACGACTATCCGCCGACCGCTCCGGTTTTAGCGTATATGTTCCACCTGAGAAATATCATGATGGACAAAGTTGCTAAAGAAGACGGCATTCTCGCTTCCATCATTGAAGAATTTTGGTATGCGGCACGTTTTGAGGCATTGCAGGACATCATGCTCAAGATTCTGAAAACCGACCGTAAACGCGGCGGCTGGTTAATTTTGGTGTCGCAATCACCGGAAGATGCGATTTCTTGTCCTATTTTCCCGGCGATTGTGCAACAAACGCCAACTAAAATCTTTCTGCCGAATCCTGATGCCGAATTTGAAAACAGCTACGAACGTTGCGGCCTGACGCTAAAAGAGTTTGAGGAACTTTCCAAACTCTCGTTGGAAAGTCGCACATTCTTGGTTAAGCAGTCGAAACAGTCGGCTTTTGCCATGCTGGATTTGTACGGTTTTCATGATGAAATGGCTTTCCTGTCAGGTTCATCTGATAACGTTGAGTTGTTGCATCAAATTATGGAAGATGTTGGCAGTGAAAATCCGGATGTTTGGTATCGCCCATTTCTTGAAACCCAGCGAGAACGCCGTGCAGAGAAGAAAAATGTGCGAGCCGCATAATATTCTTTTAATTTAACGAAGGCTGTTTGAATTTCAAACGGCCTTTTTTTTGCCGCTTGATGCGGCTTTCAACAAGGAACTTATGATGAAATTGAATCTGAAGAAATTATCCGCTATGGCTCTTCTTGTTACGAGTTTAGCAGCTATGCCTTTAGCAGTTACAGCTAGTGGTATTCCGGTAGTTGATGGTGCAGCAGCAGCTCAACGCGCCCAAAACTTCCTTCAGCAGATGATGGAGATGGCTAAGCAACTCGCACAAATGAAACAGCAGTACGAACAACAGGTTAAACAGTTTAAAGCGATGACAGGTTCGCGCAATATGGGCAATCTTTTGAAGGATACGCTCAAAGACCAAATTCCGTCCGAGTGGAGCGAGATTTATAAAGGTGCAAAAAATATCGACTATAAGTCTGTAATTAATAGTAAGGCTTATAACCCTGAAACGGCGCAACGAATGGCTGTGCATAACATGAAGGAGATGGAAAAAGTCTTTAACTCGATGGAGACACAACTTAAATCTCTGTCGCGCTTGATGGACGAAGTCAACAATACACAAGACATCAAAGCCGCTACTGACCTGCAAAACCGTATTTCTGTGGAACAGGCAAAAATCGCCAACAATCAAACCAAGCTGGATATGCTCGATCGGTTGCATAAACGACAACAAGAAATCGAACAGCGCCAGTATGCTTCCCGTGAAGAATGTATGGCACGTCATATCCGTGATCGCAACTATGCGGTCTGCAATCAGTAGTAGCTTTATCGTGCTGCATTCGGGAGTAAGCGAATGCAGCACTAAATAAAATAGGGCAAATTATGGAAACAACTTCTTATTTTTCCGAACTCGCCAACTTTCTACTAAACGGTATGGGAACTAATCTGTTCCAAAAATCAAACAACATGATCAGCGGTATTGCTCCGGTTTTTCAAATCGGCTTTGGGATTTATATCCTGTTGATCGCGTTTGACTATTACAAACGGGGGTTTGATGAAAATGTTGTGGATTTGGGTAAGCGCATGATCGGCTGGTTGCTGATTATCGCTTTTGCGTTCAATTCCAGTCAGTATCAGAAACTCGCCAATATCATGTGGATGTTGCCCGAAAATCTGAGTGGATTGTTGGGGACTTCAACCTATACTGCAAGTGCGTTGGATACCCAAAGCAACAATATCTTAAAGATGATGGAGAATATTTTTGCGTATGCCTCTTCTTTGGATATGCTACAAGTATCAGATAAGCTGATGCTTTATATTGGTGGTACGGTTGCTGTTATATTGGCTTATTTGTTCTTTCTCATTACATTTGCTTATTACCTAATTGCCAAACTATCATTGGCGATGGTAATCGTCATCGGACCTATGTTTATAGGTTCAATGTTGTTTCCTGCAACACGGCAGTGGGGCATGAATTGGATAGGACAAATCCTTAATTACTCAGTTACAGTAGTGTTTTACGTTATTCTAGGTGCATTGCAGAATGATTTTTTCAAGAACCAATTAGAAAGAGCAGTAGTTGGAGAGATCGGATCAGTTGCTCAGGTAGTCGGCTTGATTCCGCTCTTTTTCCTATCAACAACAATTTTTATTTTGGTTGCCTGGAGTATTCCTTCGATTTCTTCCGCTTTAACGGGTGGGGCATCTGTAAACGGTTTCAGTCGAACCGTTATGTCTGTGGCAAGATGGGCAAAAGGTGTGAAACTTCCCGGTGGCGGGAAAGTCAAACCGAAATAATCCAATTTTAGGAGAATATGATCATGACTTTCGTAACTAAAATGCTTTGGTGGATGTTGTTGCTTTCTGTGGGCACATTGATGTTTATCGGTATGTTCGGCAACTTGATGGAAAGTTCTTTGGCCAGATTAGCCGGGCTATGTATCGGTTTATCGATTTTTGGATTATTTTTTAAACTGCTTGACCGACCAGTACCGGTTCGTTTTGATGATTAATACTCTAAGGGTTTAAATATGGATTATCGCAAGATTACTAAATTTGCTGCTATAACAGCCCTGAGTTTGGGCTTGAGTGCCTGTGCTGAACTGACTGACGGCCTCAGCGCCATCAACGGTACTTTGGCGGGCATTAATTCAGATATGGCCGGTTCGGGAGCAGGGCAAGCTAAAGACACTTTGTCTTTAGGCAGTAAATCGACAGCTCAATACGAATTAAAAAACTTGAAAATGCTTGTTGTCCAAAGAGGTGGCAGTTATAAGGGGGCGATTCCACAGGCAGATATAACCTTTACTGGTGAGGCTTTAAACAAAACCAATCGTCTGATTGTGGTTAATGTGTCCGTTCCTATTTATGACAAACAGGGATATTATGTGTCGGCAGTATCAACCGACATCCACATACCTCCTAAAGAGAAAGTCAAAATTGACAACTTTCGTACAACTCTTTCTCTAACCGATGATAATCGTTTCAATATTCAAAAAACGCAATATCACGCAACAACCTATTAATCTATCTGAGAAGAACACCCCAATCGGGGTGTTTTTTTTGGGCTTATCGATTCATAAATCAAGGAAATCCCTGTGAAAACCATCCTTCTTCTCTCCCTTTCTATCGCACTTTGTGCATGTTCCGGAAAAAAGCCTCCTCAACCTCACGGTACGCCTTTTCCGATTAATTCAACTATTCAAGCAAGAGGATAAATGATGCCTGACAATTCACAAAAAGCCAGCAATAACAAAATGGCTATTGAGTTTATTAATGCTGCAAAAGGTTTTGAAAGCGCAGAAATTGTGCGTGTTCATAAATCAGCAAAAATTGCATGGCGCATCAGTGGTGCGTGTCTCTTGATCACAGGCTTGGCAGTTGGAGCAGTAGCAGGTCTGACACCTTTAAAAGAGACACGGCCTTATGTAATCAAGGTCGATAACAACACCGGGCAAACGGAAATCGTAACGATGATGAAAAATCAGGAACAATCCTACGGCGAAGTTATGGATAAACACTGGTTGACACGTTACGTCCAACTTCGTGAAAGCTATGACTGGGTAACAATTCAGGATAACTACGATGCGGTTATGTTGATGAGTTCCCTTGAGATTCAGGCAGCATTTTCAAAAATCTATAACGACAATCCGCAAGCTCCGCATAAGGTATTAAAAAACCAATACAAGGTAGTCGCCAAAGTAAAAGCCGTGACTTTTATTGGTAGTACAGCGCAAGTCCGTTTTGAAAAACGTATGGTACCGATTTCGGGAGATTTAAATCAGGAAATTCCTGTTCAAAACATGATCGCAACTATCGGCTACGAATATGCGAACCAGCCTATGAGTGAGGAAGCCCGCCGTATCAATCCATTGGGCTTTATTGTCAAAAGTTATCGCGTCGATCCGGAAACTGCGCCATAACAGAAAGGGTTAACGATGAATGTAAAAATGAAACTGACAGCATTACTGCTGATGGGACTTTTACCTGCTGTATCCGGAGCGGTATCTGTTCCCAAAGGGTCGGCTAAAGACGGCCGCATCCAAACCGTTGTGTACAATCCCGATGATGTTATTCATGTTCATGCTCGTATTGGAGAAGCTGTTTTAATCCAACTTGAAGATGGTGAATTGCTGACTGGTGATACAAGCGGCTTGGGTATGGGTGATACAGAAGCCTGGAATTTGGCAGTTCGAGGTAACAATCTCTATATGAAGCCGGTTGCTTCCGCTCCAGCCACAAATATGTTGATTACAACTAACAAAAAACGAACATATGCCTTCGATTTGTCGCTAACCGGCAAGAAAAATGGCAAATATGTTCAAAAGCCGACTTATTTACTTCGATTTGTCTATCCTGATACTGCGGAATATAAAGCGCGTGCCGAAGCTCAGAAACAGGCTAAGGCTTTGGAAAAAATCAAAGGAACAAGGCATCGATCCAGTGTTCAGTACAATTACAACTATTGGGGTAAGGGTAATAAAGCACTAGCACCGACAGCGGCCTACGATAATGGCCGCTTTACTTATTTCAGCTTTGATAACGGTCGAGAACTGCCACTGATTTACAAAGTTATGGCTGACGGTACAGAAATGTTGCTTAACAGCCATGTGGAGGGCGATACCGTGGTAATCCATGAAACTGCAAAACATTTTGTTTTGCGCCTCGGAAAATCTGTGCTTGGTTTGGAAAATCGTAGCTTCGATGAACAAGGCACGTTTAATCGAACCGGCACCGGCAATCATGATTTTGTCCGTATTAGTAGAGAGAAGGAAGGCAGATGAAATTCTTCGACAAATTCAAACGAAAAACTAAGCCTAATACCGTAGAAAACGGTGATTTTACAAAGCCTGAAGCCCTATCCCAATCTGTTCAGAACGATAAAATCGAACCCGGCATACCACTGAATCTAAATACTGCTACACCTAATAATATGCGTAAGGTCGCTTTAGCAGGAGTAGGCATTCTTGCGGTAGGTGTCATCGTATCGGGACTGATCGGGATGACGGGTGGGGATGAAGAAGCGGAAGATTCTCAACCAAAGATTGCTTCTGCTCCTGAAGTAACAGGGAGTAAAAACTTTGCCCAGGATAAAGCGGAAATTGCTCTGATGGATCAACAAGCCGCTTCCGATCCCGTTCCGGATGAGGGTGCTTCCGAGCCTCAACCGGAAGTGGCTTCACAAGTCCAAACGGGTGCAGTTCAACCCACTGTTCAACCGGTGGAGCAAGTACCCTACGATAGCACTGTTCAAGCCACACCATCTGAAACTACGCCTTCTCAAACCCCTAAAGACCGCAAAATGAGTGGTAATGTTTTAGTTAAGTTCGATAGTAGTATCTCTGACTTGGGCAGCACTTCATCTGAAAGTAGCGCACAACTGAATACAGGTAGCCCTCCAAGTTTCTTTGGGGGTGAGGATGGAGGTGGTGCTACACAGGGAGGTGGGGGCAGTTTTGGTTCGCGACTGAATGCGACTGTAACGGCTTCAGCCCAAGCACAACAACGTGGAGATTTGACATATCTGCTGGCCAAAGGAACAAATATCCCTTGCGGATTGGATACCAAGATCGTAACAACCCAGCCTGGATTTACCCGGTGTATCGTATCGAAAGATGTATATTCCGCTAATGGACAAACCCTTCTGATCGAACGTGGCAGTAAAATCATCGGTGAACAAACTTCCGCCTTGTTGCAAGGACAAGCACGAGTCTTCGTGTTATGGAATGAGCTGGAAACGCCGACTGGCGTAAAAGTGCCACTAGCGAGTCCAGGTGCAGGGGCTTTGGGTGAAAGTGGTCATGCTGCTTATGTTAAATACCATTTTTGGAAACGTTTCGGCGGTTCTATTATGATTAGCTTGATTGGTGATATTGGTGATGCTGTTGGTAATCGCCAAAATCGAACTTCGGGCAATAATAATCACATCTCGTATGAAAATACGAGCGAGGCCGCGCAACAGATGGCAACCGAAGCCTTGAAAAACAGTATCAATATTCCGCCAACCGGTACGATTAATCAGGGCTCACTGATTAACATCATGGTTGCCCGGGATGTTGATTTCAGCAAAGTATATGAGTTGGTTAATCCTTACGGATACTGATTCAGACGGCCTGCCCCTCCGGGGGCAGGTTTTTTTATGAAAGCCTAATTCCAAATGACACAAAACCCGACAACTTTTCACGGGCAGGCATCTATCCATTCAGATGCGGTTGTCCGCAACTTGATGGCCAAAACAGGTTTGGACGATTATCTCAACCGAGAAGGCGTAACCGAAGTACTGATTAACCGGGAACGCGAAGTCTTTTTGGAAACCTCGGCCGGTTTTGAGCGGATTGAAGACGACCGACTGACACTGCCGATTTTGACTCAGCTTGCTACTGCATTATGTACCTATAACAGCAAACACATCAGTATGGAGCAACCTATCCACTCCGTTACTCTGCCTGACGGCGAACGCGGCCACATCATGATACCGCCGTCCTGTGAAGACAAAACTATCGTCTATGCTTTCCGCAAACCGTCGCAGACACGTTTTACATTGGACGATTACATACAGACGGATCGTGTTTCCCGTTTTCAAGATGTATCTGCCTTTGGAGCTTCAGCCGACCTTAATCTTGGCGAAATGGAAATAGACAACAAATATTTTCGGGATATTTCTGACAAGATGAAGTTACCACATGACGTACAACTTGCACCTTGGCAATATGAGATGTTGGATCACAAGGCAAACCGTAATATGAACGCCTTTTTTGCTTTGGCCATTAAATACAAACTCAATATCTGTATGGTCGGTGGCACCGGCTCCGGTAAGACGACCTTCACTAAAGCCCTGTCCGATTTGGTACCGTCAGAAACCCGTATTATTACGCTCGAAGACACGCATGAGCTTGACTTGCCCATGCACCTTAATCATGCCCATCTCTTTTACAAAGGCCATATCACGGCAAAAATGTTGATTGCCGCCTGTATGCGTTTAAAACCCGACCGGGTTTTCCTGACTGAGCTGCGTGGCGACGAGGCTTGGGATTATATCTCGCTCTTAAATACAGGCCATCCGGGCGGCCTAATGTCCGTCCATGCCAATGATGCACGGAGCGTCCATTACCGTATCGCCCAACTGGCGAAAGAATCGGCAACCGGCCGGACAATGGATTACGACTATATCCTCAACTCGGTTAAATCCAGTATTGATGTTGTTGCCTATTTTGAAAAGACTCATATGACCGAACTGTATTTTGACCCGGTTGAAAAATTTTATGCCATGCGTGGCCGAGTTTAAGGAAGAAATATGCCATACCTAAACCGTATTGAAGTAATGGGTAATTTGGGAAAAGACCCGGAATTGCGTTATCTGCCCAATCAAACGCCTGTAAGCAGTATTTCACTCGCCTATACAGAAAAATGGCGTGATAAAGCCAGTAACGAGCAACGTGAACGAATCGAATGGTTTAATGTTGTGTTGTACGGCAAACAGGCAGAAACAGTTTGTCGCTACATGAAGAAAGGTGATTGTTTGTGGGTTGCAGGTAAGTTGCAATCACGCCGTTACGAACATCACGGTGTTGAGAAGACTGTGTATGAGATTATGGTTGGAGAAATACAGATTATTCATACAAAAAACCAAAACGAAACTGTGTCCGGTTTGGAATATCTGTAAGTTTTTGAGTTCAAGCTGTAATCGTATGCCCGCTTTAAGCGGGCTATATTTTTTTATGGGGCATTAGAGAATGAAAAACAAGTTAATTGGGCTTTTGGCCATGCTGGGCATTTTTGTTCCAATAAGTTTTGTTGGTGGCATGTACCTAGGTAGTATCGTAATGACGGCATGGTTGAATTTAAAAAGCGAGCCATCCGTTAGCATGTTGTACCACTATTGGAAATACTACGACCGGTTGAGACCTGGCGCTCAGACGGCCTTTGAAGTATCAGTCTTTATTGCTCTTCTGATTCCAATTGTAGTTGCCGTGATAATTTGTGCAGCAATGCTGATGAAACCAAAACGTGAACTGCATGGATCGGCGCGCTTTGCCAATCGTATGGAAATCACAAAGCATGGTCTTTTGAAAAAGAAATTTACGGGTGATGAGGAACCGGATTTACTGATTGGGAAATATGGTAACGATTATTTGCGTTGGTCAGGTAACGAATTTTTATATTTAGCCGCACCTACCCGGTCAGGAAAAGGCGTAGGTATTGTGATTCCAAACTGTCTTCACTACCGGGACAGCATGGTCGTATTTGATCCGAAACTGGAAAACTTTCTGATTTCAGGTGGCTATCGGTCTTCTCATGGACAGGAAGTATTTTTGTTTAATCCGGCCGGTAGAATGCCTGAACACGAACGCAATCCGAACGCGCCTTTGGTTTCACACCGTTGGAATCCTTGTACCTATATTCGCAGAAATCCCGTCTATACCTACAAAGATGTGAAAAACATCGCTTCCATCATGTACCCAAAGCCGTCTAAAGATAACGGCAGTGCGACCTTTTTCCAGGAATCTGCACAAAACCTGTTTGCCGGTCTGTTGCTCTACATGGTTGAGACGGAATCGGAGCGTGACTTATCCTTACCTGAAAACAAAACCACGTTGGCCAACCTGTTCCGTTTGACGACACCATCGGATGGAAGAACGTTGGCAGAGTGGATTAAAGATGAAATGACATTGCGCGAACAACAGCCTCATACACAGTTGAGCCAAAACTGCCGCAGCCTACTGATGGGCTTTGCCAACGGTAACGCCAAAACGGGCGCAGACATTTTGGCAACACTGATTGCGCCTTTGGGCATTTTCATTGACCCGGTAGTCGAAGCGGCAACAAGTGGCGACGATTTTTACTTGGATGAAGTACGCAAAAAAAGGATGACGGTTTATATCGGTATCGTTCCGACTGAAACAGCCGTATTTTCACGACTGACGAACCTTTTTTTCAGCCAACTGATTACAGTAAACGTCGAGCAGGGTTTGCCGTCCAATAATTCCGATGCGCTGAAATACCAATGTTGCCTATTGATGGACGAATTTACCGCCTTGGGTGTAATTCCAGCCATTCAGCACGGTGTCTCGTATATCGCCGGTTACGGTCTGCGTCTTCTGCTGATTATACAAACTCCATCTCAGGTAACTGATCTATATGGACGTGATGCAACACGCACATTTTTCACCAACTTTGGCTGTCAAATTGTCTATCCACCGCGAGAACAAAGCGATGCTGATGAATACAGTAAACTTATCGGTTACGAGACTTACAAAGCCAAATCTACATCAAGGTCAGTAGGGAAAGGGGGAAGTCGAAGCACAAGTACCAGTGATCAACGCCGAGCAGTGATGAATCCGGACGAGTTGAAGATGATGCCGAAAAGCGACTGTATCATCAGCTTGGGTAACAGCCGTCCGATCTATGCCAAGAAAATCGTATACTACACCGACCCCGTATTCGCTAAACGGGCAAATTGGGCATTGCCGGAGATCCCGGTTTTAGATATTCATACCGATGTTAGATCACCCATCACTGTATCTAAAGCAGCATTCGTTTCCCCCGATGAGATGGATAGTTTCCATTGGAAGGATGCTTCAAACTCAGAAGAAATCGCCGGTGCAATCCTATCCTCGATTATTCCGCCGGATAGCCCGCCGGAATATATCAATGAACTGATGCCTGTACTTTTGGAAAATTGGGGTGAAGACTCACTGCCATTTATCAAGCAGTTCATAGGTGATAACGTCCAAGCCGGAGCATAAGAGAAGCGGTCTGTGAAAAGCAGACCGCCTTATTTTTTATTTTTTCTATAAGGAAGTGGAAATATGAGCGACATTGACGACATCCGCAGTGCCTTGAGTTATATCGACTCACATGATCGCGATACTTGGTGGCAGGTTGGCGCGGCCGTTAAAGACGAGCTGGGCGAAAATGGTTACGACCTTTGGGACGAATGGTCACAACGCGCTGACAACTATGACAACCGTGCCGCCAAATCAACGTGGAAAAGCCTTAAACCGGGCAGCTTCAGTATCGGAACGGTGTGGAAGCTGGCGCGGCAGAACGGTTGGCAGCCTGCCAAGCCCTACACGCCGCCAAGCGTGGAAGAACAGGCGCGGCGCAAAGCGGAATCTGAGGCAAGGCGGCAGGCGGCGGAACAGGAGCGGCAGCAGACGCAACAGAGGGTGAAAGGCACGGCACAAAAGATTTGGAATAGTAGCCGCCCCGCTTCGTTGAGCCATCCCTATCTTGCCGCCAAGGGTATTACCAACCCAGATGCCATCGCCGGTCTGCGTCAAAACGTATATAAGGACAACGACAATCTGATTATCCCCGTCCTGTATGAAAATGAAATCGTCAATCTGCAATCCATCAACCAAGACGGAGGCAAACGCTTCTTGGCAGGCGGTCAGGTTCAGGGGGCTTATGCCTTTATCGGCAAGGCCGATGATGTGGAAAAAGTCGGTGTCGTCATGGCGGAAGGTTATGCTACGGCGGCAAGCATCTACGAAGCCACGGGCAAGCCCGTTATCATTGCTTTTGATGCAGGCAACATGGTTGCCGTTGCCGAACGTTTGGCACAAAAACTGCCTCAAAACGTCCCTGTTGTGATTGCGGTCGATAACGATGCTTCGCAAACCGGTATCAAAAAAGCACGGCAGGCAGCCGCCTTGTTAGGCGACCGCGCCACGGCAATCCAACCAGAGTTTTCTATGACGCTGATACAACAGTATCAGAAAGGCAAAGGGGTCGATGAAAAAGGCCGTCCCCCTTTGCCGAGCGACTTCAACGACCTGCATCAACTGGCGGGACTTGAGGCCGTTCGCCAGTCCTTCGCAGAAGGTGTAAATCTCGTCTTAAACCCTGACAACAGTCAAGATCAGGCAATCATTGATGAATTGGCAGAATGGCACGAAAGGATAGTGAAAGCCAACGATAGCCGACCCGAACCTGAAAACTTGGAGAACCCCATGAATCCTGAAAACAAAGACAACATTCAGACGACCTCTTCTAATACAACCAACAGTATTGAATACGAGGGTCGAACCCAAACAGTAAATAAACCGGTTTACCGTGAGTCTGACTTTAAACACTACGAATTGCATGATGCAACAACCGACATCATGTATCTACGCAAAACACCCGAAGAAATTCAACAAGACTTGGATAAAGAAGGTACGCTTAAATTCTATGAAGGTATAACACATGATGGACAACGCGTAACGTTTTATAAAACGGAGCAAGGATGGGAAGCACCCCTAAAAGATGAGTTTATTCAGGAAAAGAACAAAAAAGGACAGACTTCTACCCGCTCCGAATCGGAATTTACCGCCCCAAAGTTCGATAGGCCGTCTGAAACTGAACCAAACGCCCGCAAGGTCGTTTTAGACCTGCAATATCGTATCCCTGACAACATCAAAACGCGTTACCACAGCGTAGGCGGCAAATTCTATTCCGTTTCAGACCACAAAACAGTGCTGTTTGAAGATAAAGGCAAGGAGTTAAAAACAGCCCTTTCTGATCCGCAAACAGTCAAGGATATGTTGGAAGTTGTCAAAGCCAAAGGTTGGGACAGCATCAAGTTGTCGGGCAGTAAAGATTTCCGTCAGGCAATGTTTATTGAAGCCGCCGCCCAGGGTATCCGTACCAGTGGCTACAATCCGACTGCCGCTGATTTGCAGCGAGTGGAAGCGTTGCGGGAACGTTACGCGCAAAACGGCATTACACCGGAGATGGTGCGTGAGCAGGAAAGACGACAACCGGAAGTAGAGAAGGAACAGCCAAGACAAGAGCCTCACAAACGAACAGAACAGGGTAACTCTCAAAGCGAAACGGGGAAGCCTACACAGGAGCAGGAACAGCTTAAACCCGAGGTTGAACGTGAAGAGCGCATTCATACCCAGCCCGATGCTGCCATGCTGTCTGCCGCTGATCGACTGAAAGCGCAAAGCACACTGCCTTCCGACAGAACAATCAATGCTTCTCCTCGAGCTGATACCGATATTGACGTACCGGTTCATTCCATTGGTCGGGAAGAAGTTCCCGCCGAAGTCGTGCATCAGACTGATGATATGAAGGCGGCTGCGTTGAATACAGGCTTTGTTGCGGCGAAAGATCATTATATGCAGAAAGCACAAAAGTTGAGTAAGCCCAATCAAAAGAAACTGGCAATGTATGAACGCGGTGTGATGGATTCAATACGCGGGCTGGAAGGTGATGTACGCACAAAAGCCCTGCGAAACTACTACGAGCATACCGCCAAAAATATGCACGGAACGAAGCTGGAATTGCCCGATCCAATTCAGATTCCAAGTCCGACACAAGAGCAGCAGATGGCAAAAGGCCGGGAGCAATACAGTCCTGAAAGAGGGCAGGATCCGGAAATTACAAGATAAGGAGGAAAGATGGAAGAGTATGCCGATATTTTGCAGGAAGATTGGAATACCCTACTCACTTCTGAAGAGCAAGAGGTATTTTTCAATCTAAGTCATGAAGAACAGGAGGCTTATCTGACCGCCTGCCAGTCTTATGAAGCCATGAAAGCTTATTTGGATAACCCGGAGTCTCCACCGGAGGCCAAACGGCTTTTAGATTTAAGTAGTTGGAAATAAACAGTAAGCCCTGCCGGAAATGGCAGGGCTTTTTTCTGTTTGGAGGAGATAAAAAATGACTGAGCGCAAAAAAAGCCATCAAGAAGAATATGCAGAAAAAATCGCCAAAGAACTGATCGAGCGACTTAAGCAGGGTACAGCTCCATTTCAATTGCCCTGGCAGCCTGATATGGGTAGAGATTTTCCTTTCAACCCCGTATCAGGTACTGAATATAGCGGTATGAACCGTCTAAATTTGATGATTCAAGGTTACAGTGATCCGCGCTGGATGACTTACAAACAGGCTCAGAGTGTGAATGCACAAGTCCGCAAAGGGGAGCGTGGAACTGGGTTGGTGAGGCTGATTACCCATACCGAAAAGATCCAAAAAGATGAAAAAGGAAAAATTATTCGAGACGAAAATGGAGAACCTGTTAAAGAAAGAATCCAGTTGGAGAACCCTTATTTCAAAAGTTTTACCGTTTTTAATGCCGAACAGATAGATGGTTTACCGGCATGGGAAAAGGCACCGCCTGTATGGATTGACCACGAACGTGCAGAAAAACTTCTCAAGGCTTCGGGCGCGGTTATCCATCATCGAGGCAATGATGCGTATTACAACCGAACCCGGGATTTTATAGTACTGCCCCCTAAAGAACGTTTTTTTGGGCAGGGAGAATACTACGCTGTTGCTCTGCATGAACTTGGGCATTGGACAGGGCATGCCGACCGGCTTAATCGAGATATGGGCGGTCGCTTTGGTGATTCATCTTATGCCCGGGAAGAACTTCGTGCCGAAATTTCTTCGATGATGATGAGTCGTGAGCTGGGTCTTCCGCATAATCCAGACAGACACGCCGGATATGTTGGTGATTGGGTAAAGGTATTGACGGAAGAACCTATGGAAATTCTGAAAGCCTCTCAAGATGTGGCAAAAATCAAAGAATTTATTTTTTCTTTTGAAAAGCAGATAGAAATAGATCGGGAGCAGAATCAATCCATTGACCAGGCTACAAATACAACAAGGCCGTCTGAAAATGAGAAATTTGTAGAACCAGGCAATCAGACTTTGGAAGAACGCGTACAGGCGGCAAAAGAACGTTACGAAGACAGATTTTCGGAAATTAGTGCCAATGATCAGAAAAAATATCGCCACTTAGAAGAAGGCATGGAAAAGTTAATTAAAGGCTTACCGGAGCATACACAGGCGCAAGTACGTTTTAATTTTTACCAAAGTCAGTATGAGCATATGAGCGTCAAAAACGAACTTGAACAATCCCCCGCACAACAGGAAATGTTTTATGGGAGATAGCTGCATAAAGAACATTTGAAAACCCGACAGGTTTGTACCTGTCGGGTTTTTCTTTTTATAAAGGATGGATGAGTGAATAAAACTACCGACAATGACAAACGTCAAGTCCTCCGTGTCTTTGGATTAGACGAATCCGAACTGGAAGCATTGCGTAAGTTGGCTGAAAAAGAATACGGTAAAGCAAGTGTTTCCTTGTTGGCCAAAAAACTTTTGAAAGCCAGGTTGGAGGTACCGGAAGAACCTGCCCTGGTCAGTCTTCCTCCACCGAAAGGCAGTAAACGTATTACCGTCCGCCTGCCGGAAAAAGACCGGGCTTACCTTGAAGCAGCCGCTGAACAGCATAAATGCAGTGTCAACGATATTGTGCGCGATATAGTTCAATCACATGTTCGTAAACATCCCATGCTCTCTACGACCGAAGTCGAAATCTTGCATCAATCTAATTACCAGCTTGTCAGTATCGGCCGCAATCTAAACCAAATTGCCCGACAACTCAATATGGGCGAAGGTGTTTCGCTTACATCCGAACAGATAAATGCCCTATCACAATTCATCAGGCAACATACCCAAAGGGTAAGTGACGTATTACGAACCAACCGCAAACGCCTGTCCGAATAGGAGTAAAGCTATGTCCCTGTACCGTAAAATAGACGATTGGTTTTTGGGTTTCAAAACCCGCTCCGTCCGTGCAAAAGATTCCAGCATCCCCATCTCAAAATCCAATCACCGGGCAAAATCCAGAGTACCCCTCAAATCAGGTAGCGGATTGGCCAACCTGACGGCGGCGGCTAAAAAACACCCCGAAGTCATGGTTAAAATCCCTAAAAGGCTAAGTCGAAACTCCAATGGTATGCAGGGCATACGCAACCATTTGGACTACATTTCACGCAACGGTAAAATTACTGTCGAAAATCACTCCGGTGAAAAATTAAACGGTAAAAAAGCCGTCAAATCGCAACTAGAAGATTGGCAGAAACTCAATATCCCCGAAAGAGGCAAACGCCGGGAAGCCCTCAATATCGTCCTATCCATGCCTGCCGGAACACCTCCGCAATCAGTATTGAATGCTGCCCGAAATTTTGCCGCCGAACAGTTTGCCGACCATCAATATCTCTTCGCTTTACACCACGAATCCGAAAAAGAAGGCGAACCCGAGCATCCCCATGTACATTTGTGTGTATTGATGAGAGATACCTACGGGCAGCGGCTTAATCCGCGTAAAAATGATCTTTTTGAATGGCGCGTCCGTTTTGCTGAAAAACTCCGGGAGGAAGGCGTAGAGTGTGCGGCTACTAAACGGCAACACCGGGGAAAAATCCTCAAAGCTGAAAATGGCATAGTGCGAGCCATGAAAGAACGTGGTGCAACACCCCGCATCGAAAAGCAACGGCTGGAAGAATTAAACCAAGCAATCAAAAACCTGGAACGTCCGACACATCCCTACATTCAGAAGGTCATGCAGACACGCGGTTACATATTGGCTGAATATGGTCTTATAGCCAAAGAACTGTATAAGATGGGACACAAAAATGAAGCCAGGCTTATCAGTAGATTGGCTAAGGATATGATTGGGCAACCTCTAAGCACTAAAGCTCAACGGGAATACGATCAAAAAGTTAGCCCTCAAGTACAGCAAGAATCGCATATCTCCAAACAAACAGGTATAGAACAAGACAACGAACCTACTCGTTAAACAAGCAATGGAAAAGCCCGACGGCCGTACAGATGTCTGTACGGCCGTCGGGCTTTTTCATGTCTAAATTATAACGACCATTACTCTATATTTGCCGTATATGAATATATAGTACTTGACAAGTGTTTTATTTTGAAGTAGTCTAATTTGCGTCAAATAGACGCAATTTTTTACAAAATAGAGAATGTAATTTAATTGAAAATTTTTAAATAACTGATTTTTTTTGTTTTAAGCATAATATTGAAAATCTACTAACTAGTTCTTAAAGGAAATTATTATGAATCTTATTGAAAAGAAAACACAATCGGAATCAACTAGGGTGACTATCCGAATGACGAAGGAGCAATATGAACTTCTTAATGAAGGTGCTTCTCTAGGTGGTAACCAAAGTCTTAACAGTTTTATGGTGTCATCTGCTCTAGCAGAAGCTAGGAAATTAAGAATAGAAGACAGTTTTTTAAACTCTATGAATGAAAGGAAAATCTATGATTTGAAAAAATTAGATGAAGATGTAGTTGTACTTAATAAAGCAGAAGCAATGTCTCTTTATAAGGCATTGCATGAAAGTGGTCTCGCAAATACATTTTTGAGAGACTTAATTTTAAATCAAATTAAAAAAGGTAAATTAAATGAAAAAAGTAACAAATATGGTCGAGAGCTGCTCGGTCTATGAAGAAATTAACGATTTTCCATTTGCTTTGCTTGATAAAAGCAATCATGACAGAGAAAGTTTTGATTGTGGTGTAGAGCCACTAAATCAGTATATTAAGCAATATGCTAGACAGCATATGCAAAATAATATCTCAAAAACGATTGTTTTTTATAATCCCGATGGAGATAAGAAACTTAAGTCTATCGTAGGCTTTGTTACAGTGAAAACTGAAAAAGTCTATGTTGATTTAAGTGGAAAAGGTGACACAGGTGTCCTCTTAACTGAAGCAATAAAAATTGGACGTTTAGCTGTAGATGTTAACTATCAAAAGAAAGGGTTCGGTCGGGATTTGCTTCTTACAGTTCTTGGATGGATATATGAGGAAATCAAAGAAAAAGAACCTGATAAATCTGTTGTTATAGTTGTTGATGCAAAAGATGGGGCAATTGAATTTTATAAAAAATACGGCTTCTCTCAATTAAAAGAAAATGATGCAAATCAACTCTACACTATCTTGGAATAAGAGGAAACCAAAAGCAAATTTAATTCATAGCCTCTAATTAAAAATAAAAGGCTGGAATTTTTGCAATTCAGATGCTTATTGTCATGTCTATGATTTAATAGAGTAATATTAAGGTTTCAAAGGCTGTTAGAACTTTATTCTAACAGCCTTAAATTATATGTTCTTTCAATGGTTGATTAGGTTTTTCAGTCCATTAAAATATACTTTCGCAAGGTATTCCGTCATGATGACGATCAAGCCTACTCACTCCACAGTGATTTAAGTAAAAATTTGCTTCTACACAACTTCGCATTTCTCGACAAAAATGTCTACCCGCACAAGTAAAATTCCCACCTGATATGTTGGCATTAGGCTTAACTTCAGTAGTTACCTTTTGTGTCTGTTTACCGTGTCGAAATTCACTTGGATAAATTGGGTTGGGTTGAGACCAGAAACCTTTACTTTGATTACGAGCAGCATTTTCCAATTCCAAATATTCGATATCGATCTTGTAATCACGATATACCCAAGCAAGACCATTTTCTAGCATGACTTTATTGATGTTGGTTTGATCATGACATACCTCAGCAATAGTTCGACCGTATTTATCAAATCCTTCGTTTTTAAACTTACATTTTTCCCATATACATATTCTGACAATGTTTTCTTTGCTACTTTGCCAAAGTCTTGTTTATGTTCAGGAGCATCATTGCAATTAATGTCGGCTTCAAGGTTAGGTGAAAGAAATTGAGTACTTGGGTTTGAGACGTCCCATCCGATTTCTCAGTATCTGTCAAACTTGATTTGGTAACTTCCACTACATTTCGCGTGTCATTCTCATTTAATAAAGAAAAAAACATAGAGTATTACAACGGGCAGCAGAAGTGCCATTCGTGTATTAGTTAGCTTGCTCATGACAATTTCCAATTCCAACAATTTTAGTTATTAGATACAATTTCATTTGATTTACAGTTGATGCAAATTCCTAAATTTAACACGATCACCTGTTTTTCCTTGAAAATAGGTACTACCTTTAGATTGACTGAAAAATGGCATGAGAGATCTCGATTCATAAAACACGATACTATTATATAAATAATATTTGCATGTTTAATGTTTGTGCTAAACTGCTCTACGTAATTGAAATTATTGAGGAGTATGTCATGTCAAAAGTAACTTATGAAGAATTTTATTCTGTACCTGATAATGAAAATTTAAAACTGGATGTAATAGACAGTTATTTTCAAGAGAATGGCAATATAGGCAAGTATGATAAAAAAATGAGATGTCCCGATTGTAGGATACCTAATTTAAAATATACCCCTCGAGGGGAAACACATCGCTCCTATCTAAGCGCAATTGATGTCAACCTTCATGAAGCTAGTTGTGCTCATAGGTATGATGTTTCGTCTACAAGAAATACCAAAGCCTATTTTGAAAGGTTGAGTGATAATCAGGTTGCGGATAAATTAGCTTCTATGTTGAGAGCGTTAAAACGGATGAGTACCAATAATGGGAATTCCTATACTTCTATTTTCCAACGTCCCGTTGATAATCCTTTTATCCTCTGTACTGACAATAATAGAGTTAATCAAATCCGACGATCACTTCCTCGTAGAAATTTAAATAACTCTTTAAAAATAGAAGATGTTGGTTTGTTATGCGCATTTTATGCACGAGACGCTCATTTGAAAGTTGAGATTGAAACCAAAACTCGAAACAATGCAACATATAATCTTCATTATCTTCATATATATACTAGTAATGGTAGGCAGTATCGAATTTATAGAGGAACCCATGAGGACAAAGTTTTTCCAGAGAAAATTTATGATGTAGTATTAATTGGTAAATTTAATGAAAAAACACTTCCATTTCGATTACAACGAATAAATTTGATAGAACGTGAAATTAAAGACAAGATTTTCCCTAATCAATATGCTATTACCTTGGTCGAAGCCTGAGAGTAAATTAAAAAATGTGTTAAATCGACCACAATACCATGGATCCATCTATTTATTAAGTAGTGGAAAAGCTCTGTGACTATTACAGCTACAGGGCTTTTTTGTTTTTAGTATTTGGTTTTGCTGTGTAAATTCGTTTGTCTACTAGATAAATAGAGTGGATAATTTGATTATGGATAATTTAAGTCCTGATTATTTTAAATTAGCCAAATTCAAAGGCATTTATTTAATAGGTAATTAGAGCATACCCAAATTAACCACCTTTATCCGTATAAGGAGCAACAGTGTTTCCAGATAAATATAACCTCAGCCTGAAAGAGAATATCTTTTTAGCAAAAAAGGTATTGGTTGCCCAAATCCACAATCTAAGTCGCTTTGAAAACTGTCAGACAACTTTGTTGCAGACCGAACAGATTATCAACGGTCAAAATGTTGCCTCTGCTTCTTTGGGAGATATTCAAACCATCCTAAACTTGAAACGCGCATATCAATATGTGATACGCCATATTTCAGACGGCCTCCCCGTTGATATACCACTACTAAAAAAAATCAATAGCATTGTTGCCCAGGAAGACTCATTGGCTCCCGGAGATTTCCGTACTGGTACAGTCGGCGTTACCCTGGTTGATGGGTCTCGACACACACCGCCCGCAATGTCGGAAGTTGACGTACAGAACCTGTTTGGTCAAATTGCGAACCGAAGCCGTTCGACCACCGAAACTGCCATCCGATCTATGTTGGCTTTTATGCGACAGCAAATCTTTTGGGACGGCAATAAAAGAACGGCCACGTTGTTTGCCAACGCGCTGTTAATAGAAAAAGGCTGCGGTATTTTGGAAATTTCCGAACTACAAATGTCTGAGTTCAACGAAAAACTTTCAGCTTTCTATCGCTCCGGCGATGATTCCGATGTGGCCGCCTTCCTGTATCAAAACTGTATTTTCGGTATCGACTACTGAGGCTCGACTATGAAAGCAGCGAGAATTTACCAACGTGTCAGTACCGAAGAACAAAATCTCGAGCGGCAAAACACCCTAATTGAACAAGCCAAGACTGAAGGTTACTACATTGCAGGGGTCTATAAAGAAAAGGCCTCCGGCATCCGTGCCGACCGACCTGTGTTGAACCAACTGATTGCAGACTTGCAAGAAGGTGACGTAATTATCGCTGAACATATAGACCGCATCAGCCGCCTTCCTTTGGCAGAAGCGGAAAAACTGGTCGGCCGCATTCGGGAAAAAGGCGCGATCCTGTCCATTCCCGGCATTATTGACCTGAGCCAAATCCAAACCGATTCCGAAATTGCCAAAATCGTTTTGGATGGCGTACAGGCCATCCTGCTTAAAATTGCCATGCAGACGGCGTGGGACGACTATGAACAGCACAGGCGGCGGCAGATGGCAGGCATAGCTGAAGCTAAGAAAAAAGGGCATTACAAAGGCAGACAGGCGGATACGGAAATACACGGACGCATTATTGCTCTGCGCCCAAGCCACACCTTACAGGAAACTGCAAAACTTGCTGGATGCAGCATCTCGCTAGTAAAACTGGTGATGCGTAAACACAAAATATCTCAAACTTCAGAATCAGAAAAGGAATAAGCAATGGCTACATTAGTGGAAAAAGACGCTTTGATCGAACGGGTCGCCAGCGTGTGGGCATTGATTTCACTCAAAACGCCCTATTCGGGAGTCCCAACAGACGACCAAAAACGCATGACGGAATTACGCAGTTTCCTGTATTAGTTCTATCCTGAAGACATTGACTTTTGGGCAGTTGCAGATGAATGCAAAACTATGTACGAAAAATATGCTGCCATGCCCAAACTCAAGGGTAAATAGCTATGCGGCATCCAGTGAAGAAGTGCCTGAAACCTTTGCAAAATTCCCCGAAATCCCCTAAATTCCCACCAAGACATTTAGGGGATTTTCCATGACCACCTTCTTCCAGCAAACCGCCCAAGCCATGATTGCCAAACACATCGACCGCTTCCCACTATTGAAGTTGGATCAGGTGATTGATTGGCAGCCGATCGAACAATACCTGAATCGTCAAAGAACCCGTTACGTCCGAGACCACCGCGGCCGTCCCGCCTATCCCCTGTTATCCATGTTCAAAGCCGTCCTGCTCGGACAATGGCACAGCCTCTCCGATCCCGAACTCGAACACAGCCTCATCACCCGCATCGATTTCAACCTGTTTTGCCGTTTCGACGAGTTGAGCATCCCCGATTACAGCACCTTATGCCGCTACCGTAACTGGCTGGCGCAAGACAACACCCTGTCCGAATTGCTGGAACTGATCAACCGCCAACTGACCGAAAAAGGCCTAAAAGTAGAGAAAGCATCCGCCGCCGTCGTTGACGCCACCATTATTCAAACCGCCGGCAGCAAACAGCGCCAGGCCATAGAAGTTGATGAGGAGGGACAAGTCAGCGGCCAAACCACACCGAGTAAAGACAGCGATGCCCGTTGGATAAAGAAAAACGGCCTCTACAAACTCGGGTACAAACAACATACCCGTACCGATGCGGAAGGCTATATCGAGAAACTGCACATTACCCCCGCCAATGCCCATGAGTGCAAACACCTGTCGCCTTTGTTGGAAGGGTTACCCAAAGGTACGACCGTCTATGCCGATAAAGGCTATGACAGTGAGGAAAACCGACAACATCTGGAAGAGCGTCGACTGCAGGACGGCATTATGCGCAAAGCCCACCGCAAACATCCGCTGACGGAAGCGCAAACCAAACGCAACCGATATTTGTCGAAGACCCGTTATGTGGTCGAACAAAGCTTCGGTACACTGCACCGTAAATTCTGCTATGCGCAGGCAGCCTACTTCGGACTGATTAAAGTGAGTGCGCAAAGCCATCTGAAGGCGATGTGTAGGTTTTGGCTGTCGGAGGAAAAGGAATTTTGCAAAGGTCTCTGGCCAAGAAAAACACTTGGCTACGAAATGCCAAGTGTTTTATTCTTGAATCTGTTCCAACCACTGGTACTTTAATGTTGCATTTGAAATCCGAATCCAAGCGACTCCTTATTTATTAATATAATTATTTTGGCTTAATAAATTATGCTCTTCAAGAATGTTATGTATAATAATTCCTTTTTTGATAGCCTCAGTATTATTACTTAACACCCTATCCTTACTTAACCAGAAGAGAATACCATTGGCTATTAATTCGTATTCCACATCCTCAGGAAGCCATTGGACTAACTCAGGTTTCTTGAGATAGGTTAGCCAGCCTAATTCAATATTTTCTTTATATTTTTCTTCATTAACATGATTTCTCGATTGTATTAATTTATTTAGTTCAAATGTTCCTACACTTGCATAAAGTGGATTGGTTTCATTAATTACTAGCTTAAATAAAGATGAAAGATAATTGAAATCTAGTTTATTTTGTAAGTCATCAGAAAAGTATATCGTAATAACTCCAAAAGAATAAAGAGGAGCCGTATCTATAGAACCGCAACTGATGCTGATTGAAATTTCATCTTGTCCACTATTCGTATTAGAATAGGAATTATGGAAATCAATATAACTTTTGGAATGTAAATGTAATCTGATATCGTCCTGTTCAGGGTTTATAAACGCCAATCCTCTGCTAAGCTGCTTTAATACTACATCATTAAAATCTGATAAGTCCTCTGCTAAGTATCTACCAGATTTTGTAGTTCTTCCCCATGCATAGACGCTGTTAAATCTTGGCTCAATCTTTCTTAGTTGTAAAAGAAAATTCTTACAATAACCCAAGTATTCTTCTGCTGTCATTACCTTATTGGGAAATCTAATTAATATTTTAATTTTTTCCATGGTTCTTTTTTCTCTATTAGTAATTAAACTATTTTTTAGGATTGACTATAATGATAATTCCATTAATATTTTTATCATGAAGTAAGGAATCCAGTTTTTGTTTAGTGGCTTGACTGGGAACATGCCATTCTAATTTTGCTCCTGCCTGTTTGGCAATGGACAATGATAACCTGGCATCATTCACAACACTATCTTTAGAAAAGGATTTGTTTATCGGCCAAACCGTCCAATCTTTTGCATCTATTAAAGTATTGGTTTCTTTTTTATAGCCGTCAAATTTTTTCTCACCAGAAGGTGTCAATTTTGTTTTAACGACATATTCAGTATGCCTTGGCGCACCAGTAACATGTTGTTGATAACTCGCCCCTTTTTTAGGAGTATAGCGGTGTTCCCATGTTCCAGGACCACCATCGCTCTGACCGAAACGGTATTTGGAGACACTTTCTGCCCCCTTAGAAGCCATAGCATGATTAGGAATATCGCTTTTTGGAATTTTAATTTTAACTCCATTTTCAGCAGTTGCTAAAGCAACATCAGTATTCTTGATTTCGCTGAGTAAGGTATTGAAATGGCTGTAAGCCTCCGATGTTTTACCATTCTTCAGAAGATCACCGACTTTTCGGTATGCAGTCTGTACACCTTTTCCCAATCTACTAAACGGTATCAATGCAATAAAAGCCTGCATTTTTTCGCTGTCGGTTTTGGCTTCGCTGTAACTCCTGCCGAAATCATATATTGGGAAAGTAATGGCAACCAATTCGTCCACTACAGGTAAACCATATTCTTTGGCGGATTGAATTAGCCCTTCTCTGTATTTTTCATTTAAAGCGGAGCATTCGGCGGTTGTCTTACAGCCGGACGTTTTTAACATTTCTGCACCGGGATTGACAAGCAGGGTATTATGCTTAACGACAATTTCAGCCGCATTCGCCGCCGTATTCACATCCCCCTTGCTCAACGCCGCAACCGTCCCTGCCACTAGCTTCGCTTTTGCGATGATTTTGGCTTCGATTTTTGCCCGTTCGGTCGGGTTCAGACGGCCTAAGTCGGTATCTGAGAGCATGGCTTCGCCGAGGATTTCACCGACTGCAGCGCCTATCGCGCCATCTTGACACTTACCCTTATTCGCCGCCGCCGCCGCACAGCCCGCTATGGCATGGGCAATCTTGTGAGCTATGTAATGATGATCCAACTGTTTGATTTTACTTGCTGCCTCTCCATGCGCAGTATTCACTAAGGCCGCAAGGATATTCGCTTCCAGATTGTCTTTCAGGCTGCCGCCGTTGACAGCGGTATTAATCAGCGCGGCACTGCCCGCATTGGCCAGGTTGACGGTCAGGTTGTTGATCCACTGCTTATCGCTGACATTGTTCAATGCCGAAGCGCCGATTTTGTCGGCTACGCCTGCGGTAGCGGCGGCAACCACCAGATTTTTCACCGTGCTGCTTCTACCCAGCTCTTTCAGGGTTTTGCCGACATCGCCTTTGTTGTTGATGAGCGACACGGAAGCCTGGCTGGCTAAAGAGGCGAATGCTGCATCGGTTGCTGCGGCGGCCGCACCGTTTAATCCCAATGCAGCTCCGGTTCCTGCGCCTGAGGTGACTATGGTAACGACCAGTGCGATAATCGCTGCACCGGCTCCGGTTAAGCCTTCCTGTTTGTAGTCCCATTTATCGTAAGCGAGCTGCACCTGATTCCAGTTGACGTTTTTCGCTACTTGAAGTTGTTTCAAATAAGCATACTCGGGCTGCTTGGCGAGTTTTTCGATTTCGGTTTTCAGATTGCCTTTCGGAATGTCGACGATATAACCGCCGGGAGCAGAGAGTACGGGCGCAACGGGGCTGGTGAAACTTGGCAGTTGCAGGGTTTCGATGTTGCTGCCGCGTCCTGCCTGTTTTTGCCAGAGGGCGGATTTGCTGCTGCTTACGGTTTCTGTGTGAACGCTGCTTTTGATGCCTTCGAGAATAATCTTGGCATCGGCTCGTGCCTGGTCGCCTACGCCTGCACGGATGACCGCGCCGCCCAGCGTGGTTTCAAACTGCGTACCTTGTAACTTGGTATCCCAACCTGATTGCAGATTGGCTGATTCAGCCACTACACGGCTTGGTAAGGTAGTTTGCATCAGTTGGGTAGAGGTATCATGCACCTTATCATAAGTAATGCCGAGAAATTTGCGTTTCTTATGGCTGTCGAGTTTGTTGTAGTTGATTTCGTCAACTGCGCGCAAGGTCAGTTTGCGCCCGGCTTCAATATGTACAGTGCCTTTTGGTGCATCAAATTGAGTGGCATAGACATCAATACTGCCGCCGGATTTAATTTCGATACCTTGAGATGCACTGAGGTTGACCGGATCTGCCTCGGCGGTTTTATGCTCTTTAATTTTGGTAATGTGTTTGCGGTTGTAGAATTTACCAGTTTTATAGCTGTGCTTATCAAAGGTAAACAGCTCGCCTTGTCCCGCATAGTAGTATTGATCACCATAAGATTGAATTTTGATTTTGCCGTTTTCAACTTCGATGTCTGCCGCACTCAGACTGATGCGGCTGTTCTCATTGGCATTTGGCGCAGAGAGGGTAACACCCGTTTTCCCTGAAATTTCAGATGGCCTGCTGAAGATGGCATAGGCGTATTTATCGCTGCCTTGCTGACCATATTCAAAAGTGTCAAATACACCGCTGATGTTGACGGAAGCACGCAACGCACCGTCGGCCTTAACTTCAGCAGAAGGTTCGGGCAGCTGACCCATAGCCTGAATATCCAGTTGCTTGTCGGCAGTAATTTTGGCACCTTGGATATCAATGCCGCCTGCGGCAAGCAGTTTGATGTTTTGGCCAGAGAGAGTGGCGGTTTTGTGTTCGTGGCCACGACCGGGAGAGTTCAATACGGCAAGGGATTTTTCAAGGGTGGTTTTCTCTTTTTCAAGTAATGCGATTGGGCGGTTTAAATTCTGAGTTAGCGTGTCAATATATGCAAAATCATTTTTTATATCGGCGAAATTAGGATCAAGTTCAAGAAATTCACCCAAGTTTGCAACTTTCTCTGTACGAATTCTTTCCTGTAGTTCTTCTACAGACTTAAGTCTTTCTTGCTCAATTCTATTGTATTCGGCAATATACTCTGGGCTATTTTTGATTGATTGAATTTTATTATTTATCTCAGCAATATCTTTGTGGATTTCTTCTTCCTGTTTTTTGGAAGAATAAGCGTCAAAAGTATTGCGCACTGCTCGTATGTCTACATTACCCCTGTCCGCCACCAAAGCTAAATCTTTCCCAGCGGCAATATTTGCTGCGTCAATATCTACCTCTCCTGCCACAATCCCGATATTGCCTTTAGCCGAAACGCTGACTGTTTGCGCACTCGGATTGCCGTTATTTCCTGCTCTGGCACTGATTTGGAATTTGCCGTTGTGTTTCACGGCCAAATCACCTGCGGAAACGATACGGTTACCGGGTTCAACGGTTAAAGGGTTATCACCGCCCGATTCTATCGACATCATACCGGCCAGAGGTTTCAGTTCCGCTGAACGCATAGTAACCGTATCTTGGGTTTCCCAATCGATATGGCCCCGTTTGATGATGCCTCCGCCAGCTTTGATGTTGATCGCGCCACCGCGCAGGGTAGTGTTGTCCAAAACCTGTAATGCGCTGCTGTTCAATGACAATACACCATCTGCCTCCAAAGTGCTTTTACTGTTTTGCTGGTCGTTTTGTAAAATTTGTCCGCTGCCTTTTCCTTTGCCTTTACCCTGAGCACTGATACTCATATGACGACGTGAATGAGCATCAAGCTGATTAAGAGCCATATGACCATGATCTGCATTAATCTGGGTATTGTGACCGGAATTGAGCTTGCTGTTATTAATGGTTAAAGTTTGATCCGCATCCACTTTCAGTGACGCGCGGGCATTCAGGTGTACATTCTGCACCACCATGCTGCCTTTACTGCTGTCTAAGCTGATATGGCCGCCGTTAACGGTGTTTCTCTGGTTGCCATTGCCTAAGTCTAATTGACCTCCGGCAACCAGTTTCACATCACCTGCAGAAGCATTAATATTGGTATTGTCCATTTTCAGACGGCCTTTACCAACTGAACCGGCATTAATATCTCCTTTCGCAGTTAAGGTATTTCGACCGTTGAAATCAACATTGCCGTTGGCAAGAAGAGATACGCGGCCAACTTCGGCAACAGCAGTCAGGCCGTCTGAAATAATATTGCCTTGAAGTGCTGCCGTATCAATATTCTGACTGGCATTTAGCCGACTTTGATTCAAGCTGATGTTGCCTTTAGTAGCGCTCATCTGCACATTACCGCCACTGGATTTCAGATTACTTTGACGCACACTCAAGCTACCTGCCTGAACATCCAGATTCTTGGCTGCAGTCAAAGTTTTACCGTTGCTGCTGATGAGGGCGGTGTTGCCTGCCCTCAGGCTGATGCTTTGTGCTGATAAGTCTTTATCGGCATTCAGATTCAGATCCTTACCTGTATGAATATACAGATTGCCAGACGCATTCAGGTGGGAGGCTTTTGCCTGAATGTCGCCATCAGCCATCAGTACCACCTGCTTTCCGCCTTTAATGCTACCGTTGTTCAAACGGATGTTGGAGGCAACGTTTGAGGTCTCTAAAGAAAGCGGTTTGCCCGATTCGATGTGTGCAGTGTCTTTAGCCTCAATTACAGCAGCACTGCCAATACTGCCGTTGGACAATACGGTTACGTTTTCAGCAATAATACGGGTATTGCCACCCAACTCAGTATCGCCTTTGGTGGAACTGTACACGGAACTGCCCGCTTGAATAGCGGCATCATTGATCATAGTACGACCGCCGGCCGACAGATTGGCCGAGCCTTTGGCATTGTTTACATTAGTTTTACTCTCAATCACCAAATTGCGACCTGCATTTAATACCGTAGTAGCCGGATGACTGCCGTTATTCTGCACCACGGCTCCGTTACGCAAGCTGATATCTTCTCCCGCCTCAATAACCAATAAGCCTTTGCCCTCGATCCGGCCGCCATTGGAGATAAATGTGCCTGCCGCTCCTTTTTCGGTGGTTTCTATGAAGAGATAAGTCGGTGATGCTTCAGTACTGTCGGCAGTGGTGGCGATGCGGCTGCTGTTTTCAATGCGGCCTGACGAAGTCACGATCAATCGCTTGGCCGCTTCGAGTGTGCCGGCGTTTTTGACGCCTACGCCTTTTTCATTGGCAATCAGGGTGATGCTGTCGGCGTACATACCACCCAGTGCGGCAGTATCAAGGGCAATAGTCGGTTTCGCACCCGCTGCAGTACCTGCGCTGATTTCGCCGCTTGCATAATCTACTTTCTGCGGACCGGTAGAGACCGCCAGGTTTTTACCCTGTAATTTCCCCTGCAAAGCAACTGCACGAGCAAGTACCTCGGTGTAGTCGGCTCCGCCTTTATCATTCCAACCTGCTGCTCCTACAGTCAATGTGCCTTGACGCACATCAAATCCTGTCAGTGCACCGTCTTTGCCGATTTGGGGCGTCCCTGTGGTTAAGATGCCGCGACCGACATTTTTAAAGCCGCCACCATTAACAGTAATGCCATTGGGGTTGGCAATAATAACGTCGGCTTTTTGACCGCCTACAGTAACGATACCATTGAGTTTACTAGCCGCACCGCGCACCTCATTCAAAATCAATTGCGCACCGCCTTTGACCAGAAACGGATTATTGTTACGGTCGTTGTTTAACACGGCCCCTTTGTTGTCAACATCAAACTGCGTATAGCGGTTGTGGCTCAATCCACGTGCATTCGGGGTTTGGATATTCACCAAGGGGGCACCGGTGTTGGTTTTAAGGATAACGGCCTGCTGGTTTTTAGGTGCGGATTTGTCGGTGGTGATTTGGGCATGGGCAGGCAATACCATACTCAGAGAAACCAAAGAGCAGACCAAGATTTTAAGGGTGGTTTTGAGTTTGCTGCAAAGGCTGGCTGAAATTGCCGGTGAAACAGAAACCGAACTGCCCGCCTGTTTGCCTTTGCCCTGACTATTGGCAGTTTCAGCTACTGCAACCATGGTGACGTGCTTTTTACTGAAGATGATGCGATGTAAACCTTTATTCATGTCTATTCCCTTTTGAAGATGAACGCGCTGCGAGCCAAGTACGCAGGTAAAGTTTCAGACGGTCTGAGGATAAGGAAAGACCGTCTAAATATAGGTAAAAAAATTCAGAGGTTAGAAACTGTAATTCAAGTTGAAGCCGTAAACGGTGTTGGTTGTCTGAAAGCCTTTGGGTTTATGAAGCGGCTTGCCGGCAAACAGATCATAAGCAAACATACCGCCTACTTTATGGCTTCCTCTAAAGCCAGCCACAGCACCCATTAGCCGCTTTCCCGAGGCATATTGTGCACTTTCGCCCGATATTCGGCCATAGTCCGCACCGAGATAGAACTGATGGTTCGGATGGGAATACCAAGCTAAAGTATTCTGCCAGTAGAAACCGCGCTCTCCGGAAAGACTCTGCTCCCCATCAAATCCGCGAACGGTGTAGCGGCTGCCGATTGACAATTTATCTTGGGCGACCAACGGAGTTTTGTTCCATTGAGCTTGAATGGCGGTTTCGTAGGAAAACTGCTGTTTGCCTAAAATAAACGGGGCGGCTGCGTCCAAACCGGCAGTAATGATTTTCATACGAGATGTGCCTGGAAGGATATCGCCGCCGTTTTCTTCCGGCGCAGGCATACTTTGGCGCATACCGGTACCGCGTTTGTAAGACAACTTGCCGTCAAGCTGCCAGCGGTTGAAGTAAGCACGGTGGCGCAATTCGGCTTCCCAGCCTGCAGTGCGGCGGCGTTGCACTTCGATTTCGGCGTCATCGATGTATTTATAGGTTTGGCGCGTCCATAATTTTATTCCGACTGAAGTTTTATGACGTCTGTTACGCCAAAGCATGCGCTCGGCAGCCAGGCTGCTTTGATATTGTTTGCCGTTGTAATCGTAATTGACGGAATAGCCTTCGGTTGCTTCGTGGTAACGATGACCATTGTGATTGAAAGAAAACAGCCATTTTTTTACGGGCACCGAATAATGTATGCTGTAACTTCCAGATCCGCTTTCGGTTTCCGTACCGGCAGCATCAGTCAAGTCCGTTTTGTGTGCCAAACCGCGCCCATATGAAACATAAAATAAATCACTTAAGCCCAAAGGATTATCGAACGATAAAGCGACATTTCCTTGATATTTGCCGGTCGTTTTGCCGCCCGCATCATCTATACCGATACTGAACCGTATGGGTTTATCCTGTTGCCATTTGATCAGTAAATCACTTTTGCCTTCTTCTTCGGACGGTATAATCTGAATATCTGTTTTAACACTCGGCAAACGGCGCAGGTTTTCCAAGCCCTGCTCTACATCGCGCAGATTGAGAATTTTGTTCCTATATAAGGGAAACTTGTTATTGAATGCACCAATACTGCCTTCAGCAGACTTCCCATCCCGTTTTTCTTCATAACGGATATTCCCTATTTTGCCTGCTGATACCCGTAATTTCAGAATTCCCGAATCCATATTCTGTGGTTGGATAATAGCTTGGGAAGTGAGGTAGCCGCGCACGATCAGTATCTGTTGTGCGGCTTTTTGCAGCTTGCTCAAATTATTGGAACCTAAACACATCCCGGTTTTAAAAGCTGTTTCTTTCATGAGCATAGAAGGAAGAAAAGAAAATTTGCGTTCCGTCTTATCATCTAAACTAATGTAATTTACCCGAGTACACGGTGTTTCATCTTCACTCAGGACATAAGTATTCTTCTCCAATGGTTGCTCAAAACGGACATCTGCATCAGTTAACAATTCAGCATCTATGTGCTGCTGACGCTGCATGGAACGGATAAGTTCTGCATCGTTTTCATCGGCCGCTAAGGTTTTAAGAGGCATAACAACCAGTACAACCAACAGATATGGAGTAGGAAAAAATCTCATGGCATTAATATTATTTTGATAATGATTCTTAATTTATCATAAAATTAAAAATATTTACAGTTATAGAATGATTTTTATTTTAATAATATTCTTGAAATGAATTACTACCCACAGTAGAGTCAAGAAAAAACAGACATGACGTTTCCCCAGCACCTTCGGTAACCTGAGAAAACGCCACGTCTGTTTTTTCTTGAGAGGTGTAGGGCGTTTTGCTGAACCTTGAGAAGTAACAACGGAGCTGAGACAGGAGGATTTTATGTCTTTAAAATATTCATTAGTGTCGTCCAAAATGGTTTCACACAGTATAACTATGCCAACAAGTATTAACTACAACTATCCCAATAGCCTACCGATAGATTTTTTAAAAAATTATCACTTACAAACCTATATTTACCATATTTATCTATTTTATAATTATATTTACTATGAAATACAGAAAAAATGAATCTATTTTGCAACATCTAATAAAATCACATCCATACCATCCTCGTTTCCAAGCGTAAAAGGTTGATTATTGCTCCTAGTCCCATCCGAAATTTCCCCTTTCAGACCGTCTGAATGCTTCCACAAATCCATAAAGACTACGTGTATTTCTTTCAATCCCAACGTATGGACCGGTTCGATTATCCGCTCCGCCCTGCTGTACCTTTTTGCCATTGCCGTATTCTCTTGCTATCAGCATTACATCGTTATTTGATGTAGGTAGTATTCAAGGCCAATGTCGAAAATTGTTTATGGCACATTGGACAGCATAGTCTTCAGAAAAATCTTCTTTCTCGATGCAATCAATATCTTTAAATAGACTGTTTTTAATGCTGGGCGGATTCGGATTTGAAGTGCAACTTTCCATAACAGAAAAAGGCCAGTATGCGGTAGCATACGGCCTTTCCTGCAAGAAAGATTGCCATGAGCTACACACAACTGACCCAAGACGAACGATATCATATCCAATACCTGTCCCGCCACTGCACCATCGCCGAAATCGCCAAACAGCTTAACCGCCACAAAAGCACCATCAGCCGCGAAATCAAGCGGCACTGCATCCAAGGACAGCAATACAGCGCCGATAAAGCTCAACGGCAAAGCCGGCTGACCAAACAGCGCCAGCGAAAACCCTATAAGCTCGATTCGCAACTCATTCAACACATCGATACCCTTATCCGCCGCAAACTCAGCCCCGAACAGGTATGCGCCTACCTGCGCAAACCCCACGGGATCACACTCCATCACAGCACCGTTTACCGCTACCTCTGCCAAGATATAGTGAATTAACTTTAAACCAGGACGGCGTTACCTCGCCTTGCCGTACTATCTGTACTGTCTGCGGCTTCGTCGCCTTGTCCTGATTTAAATTTAATCCACTATAAAAGCAACGGCGGCACTTTGTGGCAACACCTCAGAATATGCAGCAAACCCTACCGCAAACGCTACGGCAGCACATGGACCAGAGGCAAAGTGCCCAACCGCGTCGGCATAGAAAACCGACCCGCCATTGTCGACCAAAAAACCCGCATCGGCGATTGGGAGGCCGACACCATCATCGGCAAAGATCAGAAAGGCGCATTATTGACCTTGGTCGAACGTACTACCCGATACACCATCATCTGCAAATTGGATAACTTAAAGGCCGAAGACACTGCCCGGGCAGCTATTAGGGCATTAAAGGCACATAAAGATAGGGTATACACCATCACCATGGATAACGGCAAAGAGTTCTACCAACACACCAAAATAGCCAAAGCATTAAAGGCGGAAACCTATTTTTGCCGTCCTTACCATTTGTGGGAGAAAGGGTTGAATGAAAACACCAACGGACTTATCCGACAATATTTCCCCAAACAGACCGATTTCCGAAACATCAGCAATCGGGAGATACGCAGGGTTCAAGATGAGTTGAACCACCGGCCGAGAAAAACACTTGGCTACGAAACGCCAAGTGTTTTATTCTTTAATCTGTTCCAACCACCGGTGCCCTGGTGTTGCACTTGAAATCCGAATCCAAGCTGTTTTTAATTTCAATCAGACGGTTTTTCGTTAAGACAAGTGACATACTGTGTATTCCACGTTTTAAAGCCATCTCATCGACAAACCAAAAAAACCACAGATAAGGTTTCGGTTTAGCCGCTTTAACTATTTCAGAATGGTCACCTACTTGTGGGTTAAACAACCGATATAGCATAGTCTCCATCTTAAGCCCTTCCGATTTCGACGATTTCGTGAATGCGTTCGTAAACCGCATGGTGCAAAACCGTTTTATCTGCTGCCCAAAACTCGTACCAATGACCATACTGTTTCAGCAAATAACACTTCAACATGGCAGAAAAGCCATACCTCCAACTTATTACGGAAATACCGCGCTGTGAAAGCTGTCGTTTTTAATAGCATGGATCAAATAGTTTTTTCTTCTCGGTTCGAACATCCACCGTTGTTGATTCTTTCCATCAGCCACGCCGCAAAAAAAACAGGGATGTATTCCAGTTTTCCGCCGTCTAAATCCTCTTCCACCTGTACCAAGTCTTCCTGTTTCAGTCGCACCTTGCAGCATTTGAGTAATTCTTTGTTTCTAGCTTTCTCCCGATGCAGTTCTTCCATCCAGCCGTGTAGTTGATTAACCTTGCCCCTGATAGTTGCTTCAAACCTTCAGCCGCTTTGCGGCGTTTCCGCCCTTTTAGGCGGAATTGAAAAAACGCTTTAGGGCGTTTTTTGGCACTCGTTGCCTATCCTGCGTTGTAGTTAAAATTTATTGGTACTTAGCCAATATCCTTTTTTGAGAGAAGAAGTACGCGCGGAGAGGAGGCATTTGTTGTTTAATTGTTGTATATGTGTTGTTGTTTAGTTGTATATACGTTGTAAATAGGTTGTATAGTGGTTGTTTTAATGTTGTATATATTGTTTTATTGTTGTAATAATGTTGTATTTATATTGTAAAAATACTTGTATATTTGTTGTATAGATGTTGTTTGAATGTTGTATAGATTTTGTTTTTAGTTGTTTATTGTTGTAATAGGTTGTATTAATATTGTATAAGTGTTGTATAGGTTGTAAAATAGGTTGTATAAATGTTGTTTTGATGTTGTAAGAGGTGTGTATGAGTGATTTAGAAGATTTCATCAAATCGTATGAAAATAAATTGAGTCCAGGGAAACGATCCGTACTGGAGCCTTATAAAGATGAAATTTTAAAAATGAAGCAGCTTGGGTTTACTGAAAAACTGATATTGCAGTTTTTGGCTGAAAAGAAAAATGTAAGAGTAAGCCAACAGGCATTAAATCGATTCATCCGTTCCCGGCTTCAAAAAATGAATTTAGGAGCTGAAATAAAGGTAGAAGAATCTCAAAATGATAATAAATTAATTAATTCAAAAAGCCCTGTTTCTCAACCTGAAAAGCAAAAAGAAACTTTGGCTCAATCCAATTCCGGAAAGAACAAATTTGATTGGCAAAATCCGATTAATCCAAAGGACTACAAATGAAAAAGCCGTCTGAATTTTCAGACGGCCTCAAAGTCAATAAGTTGGTTTAGCGTTCGTAATGGTATCGGCAGGCATATACAGTTACCGTATCTTCATCTACCGAATAAACCAAACGGTGTTCCCGATCAATCCTTCGCGACCATAAGCCCGATTTATGGTGACGAAGTGGTTCGGGTTTCCCGATTCCCTTCGGATGGTTGGCTTTAATATCTTCCAAAAGCAACTTAATCCGTTCAACCTTCCTAGCATCATGCTTTTTCCAATATGCCAAATCTTCGGCGGCATCAGCGGTAAAACGGTGCTTTCTCACAGATCAACCTCTACAAATTCCCCCTGTTCTGCCTGAGCCAGCGAGTGCTCCAAACGTGCAGCATTAGTAGGATTTCCGAACAGGTAAAGTGTCTCCATAATAGAGCTGTACTCTTCCTCAGACATCAAGACACAGTTCCCTCCGTTCCGGCGCGTAATATGTGTTACTACTTGGTCTTCACAAACTTTAGTCATAACCTGCGCCAAATCTTCACGGGCTGCGGTGTAGCTGATTACATAGTCCATTTTATATATCTCCATTGGGCAATATGATTTATTGTACAGTAATCCTGTACATATTTCTAACGATTTATCCACAAAACCTGTACATATCTCTCCCTCAAAAAGAGTCTATATCCTCTCAAACGTCAATATCCATCTACATCCATCATAAATTGCACAAAAAACAGTCAGGCGCGAGCCTGTAATATTTTTTGATAGTAGTCTGTGGATGTGGTCTTTGTATATAGGCCGTCCTATACGGACAAAGTTCTCTGTCTTCTAAAGCCAAAGTTCTTTGTTCAATATGTACAAACACAATGTTTTCAATTACTTATTTTCATCAAAAAAGCGAGTTCTGATAATCTAATTGGTATAAAAACACGAAAGCAGGACAGAAAAACAGCCCATCACATCTCAAATTGTTGAGAGAAACAGACAAAACAGCCTTTTAGGCGGCATATCTACCGGCAAAAAGCGCAAAAAAAGCTGCCGGAGCAGCTTTGGGGCATGGCTGTGCCAACAGCCTGATGATGGTTACTGTTTTTTCTTATAGTAATTTTGGAGATTTTGACGATGAGGGTTGTCAGGATTCCTCTGTCCGTCTGTATCAGGAGGATGAACGGATTGTTTGATTTGTGCCTCATATTCCGCGAGTACCTTAAGGGCTTTTGCTTCAGGTGTCGGCTGTGAGGGGATAGGCGATCGGTCGGATGCGTAGAAGCCTGCCCAGCCGTTTAGAATGGCTTTTCGCATAGCAGCTTCCAAGTCGTAATTTTTATTTTTGAGGTCTTTGAGTTGGTTGAGCAGGATCTTTTTCTGCTTAATTGTGACTGACTTGCCTTTTTCGGCGCGCATTTTGAGGAAGTCGTTCCAAAGATCGAGATTGATCCACTTTTCAAGACGGAAATTGTCGATGTCGAGATGGTAACGGCTGTTGAATTGCGGCACTGGTTGACCTTTGACAAGATAGCATAACTCTAACAGACGCTCTTTATTGAGCTGCCAGTGCATCCTGCCGTGTACACCTGCACGTCGGCATTGGATAACGCCTTTGCTGGAGAGGAATTTTCTTGCCTTTTCATAGCCACGCCGTGTCAGTCCGAACTCATCGAAGAGCTGGGAAGCAGTTTTATAAAACCACCCCTGACGTTTTGGTTCTTTATCGGCCACGTCGCTCCACCAAAACAGCCCTGATAATAATGTTGCTGCCTGAATATTGGAGCCGCACAAAAGCCCGAACTCGCGGTAAACCACGAAGTCCGTTGTTATGTGGTGGCGGATTTCAGCTGTGAGCATTGTTATTTGGTTTCAAACCGTTCTGGATAAAAAAGATGAACCTCCGTGAGTCCATCTTCTCTGAATAACTCAACCAGTTTTGCTGCCAAATCTCTATTCGGGATTTGTTTCGCTCTTTCTATTCTAGAAATATTCCCACTATCGCTGCCAACTAATTCGGCAACTTGTTCCAGCGTCAGTTTTCGCCCTAGGCGAGCTAATTTTAAAGGTGAAGTCATAATCTGATTCCTACTAAAAACTTTTTTATTATGCGTTAAACGCAGAAAAATAACAAGGCTATTCTGCTTTCACAGCTTTGATGTATTTCACGCAGAATTAGAGAATGCAAGAATGGATATTGGACAAAACATTCGCGCTAGGCGAAAAGAATTAAAAATGACTCTTGAGCAATTGGCTCTTGAAATTGGTTCGGATACTGGTAACCTCTCTAGAATAGAAAGAGGTCAACAATCCTTGACTACTGAAAAGATAAGTGTAATTGCTAAAGCCTTAAACTGCTCCCCTGTTGACTTGATGTCATCTCATATAGCAAAGGATATTTCTCTTCCATCTGGCTATCATAGGATTCCTTTGCTAAATAAGCAGCAAATATTAGATTGGGATAAAATCCAAAGTCATGTTGAATTTTTAGAAATCGGAGAATGGTTGATAACAGAAGCAATAATTTCAGCACAATCTTTTTCGTTTGAAATAAATGATTTAAGCATGAGTCCGGATTTTCAGGTAGGCGATAAGATTATCTTAGACCCAACTTTGCAAGCTGAAGCAGGAGACTTTGTTTTGGCGACAAGTAATGGTCAGGATATTTTTTTCAGAAAGTACCGTGCGCGTGGCATCGTTGATGGAAAAAAAGTTTTTGAGCTATATCCATTAAATGAAGATTTTGAAATTTTCCATTCTTCTCACTCCGACTTGAAAACGTTGGGGGTCATGGTTGAGCATCGAAAATATAGAAGAAAATAATTGCACTCTTCTCCAACCTGAATCATGATTTGCAAGGAGATTTCTGTGAAATCTAAAGTTATTTTTGAAAACAGATTTTTTAAGCTACTTTGTTATTCAGGAATAGTGGTAGATACAAGTTGTAGAAGTAGCACAAGTGTTTCAGGTGGTGGATTTGATTATGTTTCTATCCAGAGCCAAACACACGAAACACTTGAGTTTTTTCTAGTTGATGATGAAGGAGGGGAAGCTAGCTTCAAATTCTATGACTGGGATTTTTCTGCACGAGTCGGACACCATGTAAAAGTGTATGGGTTATTTGATAAGCGGAAAAATCGTGGTGAATATGTCATGTTGCATAACAGCAATTTGGGGGAAAGTACTCCAAAATATTCACATATTAAATCAGTTATCAGAAACAAATTCATGCTTTTGTCGGCATTATCCATCCTACTTGTAATTTTTGGTCTGCCAATATTCATGAAGTATGTTGTCATGCCAGTCATAGGGTTACTACCTTTTGTAGAACCTTTCCTGCAAAAAGCCTTAACACCGTTTATCGTTATTCTTCTAATTTCAGTATGCATCATCTATAACATAATTTCTTACAATACCTTTAAGTCAATCAAGAAAGCATTATTGGCAGACATCAACGGATAATCTTCATTTGCCCAAATAAAAAGGCCGTCTGAATTTTCAGACGGCCTTTTTATTTTCATCAAAATTCAAATTTGCACTTGACGCAGAAAATAATCTGCTTATAATGCAAATATATTCTGCAAATAACGCAGAAAGTTCTTTAAATATTTGGAACGAAGCAACCGGCCTTCGGAGTTGTTTTGGCCTGAAAAGACTGAAACATCATGCGTAAAAAAGGTGATCGAGCCTTTGGGTAAATCGGACAAACGGTTGCGGGCAGCATCTGACCTGCCAAAAAAAATGCCGCGCATCCGGGTTGCCCAGTGGGGTCCGGTAACAGGCGGCAAGTTGGACGTATTTCTTAATCGGGACGTATTCCCGATGCAGCAGCGATAATCTGCGGACAAGCTGCAAAATACATTTTGATTTTTATATTCCCCGCCGTGAGCGGGTATTTATCGGAAAAGTCCGATAGGGCAAATGCCCAAATGTTCAGACGGAGCTACCCGTCTTTAAACATGTATCCAAATCCAAGCCCGCTTGTGCAAGAAGCGGGTTTCCGTTTGGGTTCATCTGAAATAATCAGATAAATTATTATAGTTCAAAGGTGTCATTATGACAAATATGATAAAGGCTAAGATTAAAGAACTGCAAAACAAGGCAGCAGAAATCAGTGAACATTTTGAAAACCAATCGTCAGTTTATGTGCGTTCGGGACAGGATATTTTTGAGGCGAACCGTGAGAATCACGATGACGCATTCCTCGCATCGCGCGTCGCAAATGAATACTGGTGGAAATTCGAGTGGTTTCTAAATGACAGTGATCTTTGGAAAGATAGCGATTTTGACGATATTGAAGAGATTGCGGAGGAATTTGAGGGTAGGTTTGCGGGATTTTTTCGGGAGAGTTGAAAACAAGGTTGTCTGAAAACGTGCTTTAGACAACCTTTTCTACCGCCTTGGTTCACATTTGGAGATGAATGATAAGTGGACTGCTGCAATAAAATCAGACTGTCTATAATTTTAACATGGGCGTTGTTGCATTCATTCTATATATTCCGAGGCTGGAAAGAGTACGATAGGCAATCGGCTTTGACAACGATAGCCATCGGATTTCAGGTGTGGATTATATCGGAAATGATTATTTGGTTATCCTTGGATGTCGGCTCATGCCACGGTTGCTCCTCATGGTTTAGGTGATGGATATTCCTGTATCTCTACTTTGAGTGGATAGCTAAGTATGAATCGGTAACACGTTGTATCATCTTTTCGTATGGCAATACTACCTTGACTTGTTTTGCAGTCGGAATAGCTGTACGCATCCAACATGAGTGGCCAGCGATCATACTCGGTAGCTTTATCATATGCTTTGATAATAAGCCCCCACATCATTAAGAGTGTTATTGCATAGATACCTTTTTTAAAAGATTTAAATAACGGGGCATTTCTACCCTCTATCATGAGTTTGAGTATATGCCACAAGATTGGAAGTGTTAAAAACGTAATAGCAGTGATGATAGTCCATACAGAAATTGAATAGTTAAGATATTCGGGATAGATCCCATATTTGTGATTGAAATGATGGATCGAAAATATTTTGGCAATAAATAATGCAAGTGCTGAAGAAACAAATAGTTTCCACGTCCATTTAAATTTTATTGAGATTTCACTATGGTTTTCCCATAGCTGCCAAGCGGAAAATATCACGCATAAAAAAATAAATAGAGGCATACTTTTTGTCAAAAGCGAGCCATAAACAACACTGATAGTAATATTTTCAAATAACTCTTTTTGATTGTTTTTCATGGGCATTTCTTGTTTCGTGTAAAGAGAAGATGTGGTAATCCAATCTTAACACGGGTAGAGAAATGCCCGCCTATTCTCAAGGTCGTCTGAAAATGGTTTCAGACGACCTTCACTTCATCTAAAAGCGAAAGGAAGTAACATGAAAAAGATCCGCAAGCCCGTTAAGCAAATCATTATTGGTACTTATCATAGTATGAGAGCCGCATCTAAACAGGTTGATCTGTTGATGAAAGGTAATAGTGATTTGTGTGTGAATATCGTTCAGGATGGATGTAAGTTCCAAGTTCGCACAGTTGTTTGGCAATGAAAAAGCCGCTTTCATTCAAAAGCGGCTTTAAGTTGAGATGGATGATCTCGTAGGGGTACGCAGATTATCCTTTTTTTCGTCTTTTATTTCAATATGGAAAAGGTGTGTGTATGAAAAAATCTTTGGGTTTGTTAATTGCGGCGTTACTGGGAGCAGCGCCGGCGACTTATGCTGACGATGTGCTGACAGGCGATACGCGCTTGGCGTGTGAGGCAATTTTATGTCTGTCATCAGGTGATCGTCCAAGCGAATGTGCGTCATCTATTAGACGATATTTTTCGATTCGCCACAAAAAATTGGGCAATACAATCAAGGCACGTCGTAACTTTTTAAAAATGTGTCCGAGTAGTTCGGAAAGTGCCGAAATGTCGGGTTTGGTTGATGCAATTGCAAATGGAGCTGGCCGGTGTGATGCTCAAGAGTTGAACCGCATGATGCGTTATTCAAGGTTTGAAAAGGTATGCGAACAAAAAAACAAATATCGCTTTGGCCGACAATATACGTTTGATGAAAATTGCCAGATGGTTAAAAAGTTTTACGTCAGACCTGATAAACCGGAATACTGCAAGGCTTATTACGACCACGGATGGACGACTGCGGGCGATAAAGTTCGATATGTCGGCGAAGAGAAGAATGGTGGTCGCTGGGTAGATATTCGTTAAATCTTCACTCCTGCTCTACATAGGCATAAATGTTTAGCAGCTTCGGCAGCCCTGCTATATAGGGCTGCTTTTTTTACAAACACAAACTTGTTCAGGGACGAGCAGGTTTCTTTTTGTAAAAAATCATTTGAACAAACGAAAGGTTATGCCATGAAAGAAGTCCATTTTATTGCACAAGGTAAAGGCGGCGTTGGTAAATCAACGATTGCAAGTTTTTTAGGTGACTACCTCAAAGCAAAAGCCAGTGGGGAGCAACTGCATTGCTTTGATACTGATCCCGTGAATCCTTCTTTTAGCCGTTTCTCGGCGTTAAATCCTGAAGTAATCGATATTTTAAATGACAGTAATAATATTGATTCTCGCTATTTTGATGGATTGATTGAGAAGCTGGTAAACGAGGAAGGTATTGCTGTCATTGACAACGGGGCTGCTACTTTTGTGCCATTGATGTCTTATATGGCAGAAAACGAAGTACCGTCCTTCTTGGCCGAAAACGGTATCCGTATGATTATTCATGTACCACTTGTAGGTGGACAGGCTCTTGATGACTGTATTACAGGTTTGGTGCAAACGTTAAATGCTTTACAGGCTGAAGTGGTTATTTGGCTTAACGACTTTCAAGGTGTGGTAACTAAAGATAAACCGTTTGAGGAATTTGGTGTTTATAAGCAATACAAGGATCGTATTATCGGCGTGGTACATATTACACATCGCAACCCGGATACGTTTGGTGCAGATATAAAGGAAATGACAACCAAAAACCTGACTTTAACTGAAGCACAAAATTCAGGTGTATTTGGCTTGATGCCTCGCCAACGTCTGCGTACGGTACAGCGTGAGTTGTATGAACAACTGGATCAAATAGAGTTTTTGGCTACTCAACGCCAATCGGAAAAATCAGAGGCATGATATGGGAAAAGCAGAAGTAGATGCCATTATTGCCGACGTGTTCCGGGTTTCAGGTATCAAACTTACAGCAGACGACCTGGTTATTGCTATTCTGTTGGTACAGGAAAGCCGGCTGAAAGCCTTGTTTGAAGAACAACGTAACCATACTCGTGAGGATTTTGACGGAATTACTTCAGAAATCGAAGAACCGTTGAAAACGGCAGTTCAAATTGCTGAAGATTTGAAGACTTATCGTGAACAGATTATGGCAGATCTTCTAGCAGGGTATGGTAAAGAGCTAGCTGAAAGTGAAGGCAAGTTGTACGCCTCAATCCAAGCCAAAATTGACAAACAAATGAAGGGATACCTTGACGAAGTAACAACGAAGATAAACCGGTCATGGTTAGTTGCGGCACTGATTTTCTTCTGTTCCATACTTGTTCTGAAATTTGTTTAGGGAACTTTATGCTGATAGAGAAGAGTGTAGAAGTTGTTACCGTAAAAGTAAGCGCCCTGTTTAATCCAAAGGATGATCAGTTTCCTCACTTCCGTCTCGTTCCACTCGAAGCAGACAGGCAGGGTTATCTCTGCCTGCTGTTTTATATCGACCGAAACAACTTTTTAGTGTTGGAATCCCGTATCAAGCGATATGCGGCAGTTAGACGGCTGTCGCTACTACAGGAAAACGCGCCCTACACGGTTTATGAAATATCGAGGTAATCCATGAAGACATATGACGTGAAAGAAGCAGCTCAATACTGCAAATGCCATCCCGAAACCATACGGGAACATATCCGCTCCGGCCGTTTGGCAGCCTCCATGCCCGGACGGAAATACTGTATCACGCAGCCCGCACTTGACGCATTTATAAACGAACTGGAAAATGCGCGGATGCTGGCTTCACTCGAAAGTAGGAGTGAACAAAAATGCCGATCTATAAACGCGAAAATGGCGTCTATTACATTGACATCACAACGCAAAGCGGTCAAAGAATTAGACAATCTTCTCGCACCAAAGACAAAAATGAAGCCCAAAGGCTGCATGACAAACTGAAACATGAATTGTGGCAGCAGGAACATTTCAACGAAAAACCGAAACGACTGTGGGATGAAGCGGCAGTCCGGTGGATTGAAGAGATGGGGGACAAGAAAAGCATCAGGGATGACATAAGCCGTTTGCGCTGTCTAGTTCATTTCAGAGGTATCTTCTTGCACCATATGAGCCGTGATTTCATCATGCAGACTATTAACCGCATGACTTGTTCGGACAGTACCAAAAATCGCTATCTTGCCTTAATCCGATCGATTTTGAATAAGGCGGAAAAAGAATGGGGCTGGCTGGACAATGTGCCGAAGTTGAAACTGTATCGTGAAGCCAAACGCCGTATCCGTTGGCTGAAGCATGAAGAAGCCCAAAGGCTGATTGATGCCCTGCCGGAGTATTTAGCTGATATGGCAGTGTTCAGTTTGGCGACAGGCTTGCGGCAACGCAATGTACTGGGTCTGAAGTGGTCGCATATCAATCTAAGTCGCAAGACGGCATGGATTGAGGCAGACGAAGCCAAAGCAGGACGCGCTATCGGCGTTGCCCTGAATCAGACGGCACTCGGTATATTGGAAAAACGGATGGGCAAACATCCATCTTTTGTTTTTACTCTACCAAACGGTAAACCCGTGAAAAGCATCAGTTCGCGTGTTTGGAAAAACGCATTGTCTCAGGCAGGCATTGTTGATTTCAGATGGCACGATCTGAGGCATACATGGGCAAGTTGGTTGGTACAAGCCGGAGTTCCGCTCGCCGCTTTGCAGGAAATGGGTGGTTGGGAAAATGTCGGGATGGTTCAGAAGTATGCCCATCTAGCCCCCGAACATTTGCACGGACACGCGGCTATATTGGACAGTGTCGGTCTTGGTTTCGACACAAAACAGGCACACCCCAATATAGGCGGTGGCTAAGAAAAAAGCCTAAACAATTGTTTAGGCTTAGGAAAAGTGGTGGGTCGTGAGCGATTCGAACGCTCGACCAACGGATTAAAAGTCCGCTGCTCTACCGACTGAGCTAACGACCCGATAAGCTGTGCATTATAGGTAGCTTGTTTCTTTTCGTCAACTGTTTTTTTGAAATTTTTTTCAAAAAACGTAAACCAGCTGTTATTTGGCGTTAATTCTCCCTTTTTTGAGCGTTTATTATGTTATGATTTTTTAGTCTGTCAGTTTTGACAGATATTTTTTAGACCAAAGGATATACAACATGAAAAAATTATTGATTGCTGCAATGATGGTAGCCGGCTTGGCGGCGTGTACACAAGAAGCGAAAAAAGAAACCCAAGAGGCGGCTTCTGCTGTTGCTTCCGATGTAAACACTGCTGCTGAAAATGCAGCTTCTGCAGTTGATGCTGCTGCTTCTGAAGCCAAAGGTGCAGCTGAGCAAGCTGTTTCTGATGTTAAAGACGCTGCTGCAGATGCTAAAGCAACTGCAGATAAAGCAGTTTCTGACGCTAAAGATGCTGCCGGTAAAGCGGTTGAAGAAGCTAAAGAAGCGGTTTCTGATGCTAAAGATGTTGCCAAAGACGCAGCTAAAGACGCTATGGGTAAAGCAGCCGATGTTACTCAAGAAGCTGCCGACAAATTGAAAGACGCTGCTAAATAAGCTAGTGTTTGATATTTGAAAAGGCCGTCTGAACATTTCAGACGGCCTTTTTATATTGGCAGATTATTTTTTCTCTTGCTGACGCGTATATACCAAAGAGGTCAGGATGGATGCACCCAGTGCGCCGAAGACGACGGACAGGGAAATGGAAATCGGAATATGCACCCAGTGCATAATCAGCATCTTGATACCGATAAAGCTCAACACGAAAGCCAAGCCGTATTTGAGGAAAATAAAGCGTTCGGCAAAGTCTGCCAGCAAAAAGTACATGGCACGCAGGCCCAAGATGGCAAAAATGTTGGAAGTGAGGACGATGAAAGGGTCGGTGGTTACGGCAAAAATAGCGGGGATGCTGTCCACGGCGAAGATGACGTCGCTCAATTCGATCATAATCAATACCAGCAAAAGCGGGGTAGCGATGCGTTTGCCGTTTTCGATGGTAAAGAATTTTTCACCGTCAAACTGTTGGCTGGTCGGGATAACTTTTTTGAGCAGGGTCAGGATCTTGTTTTGGGAAAGGTCTTCTTCAGCTTCGGCTTCGGGCTTCATCATATGAATGCCGGTGTATAAGAGGAATGCGCCGAAGAGGTACAAAATCCATTCAAATTGTTGTACCAAGGCTGCGCCGATGAAGATCATGATGGCGCGCAGGACGATGGCGCCGAATACGCCATAGAGCAAGACGCGGTGTTGGAATTTGGGTTCGACTTTGAAGTAGCCAAAAATCATCAGGAAAACGAAGATGTTATCGACGGCAAGGGATTTTTCGAGTACATAGCCGGTGAAGAATTCGAGGACTTTTTCTTTGGCGACAACGGCCCCGTAAGTCGGGTTACCCGCCAGTTCAAAATAGAGCCAGCCTGCAAATGCACAAGATACGGCCACCCAAATGCCGCTCCAGGCGAGGGCTTCTTTGATACTGACTTTGTGGGCGCCGTTTTTTTTCAGCGATACCATATCGATGGCGATCATGATTAAGACGGCAATAAAGAAGATGCCGTAAAACATCGGCGAGCCGACGGACGGGTATTGGGTCATAAAAAATCCTTGTGTGTGGGGTATGGGTAAGGTTTACCAAGACAGGTAGAACATTGCCTTGGCAAAAAAGACGATAAACAGCATATGGCTGAATACAACGGCGTGTATGTATTTCGACCAGCCGACGGTGAGGGTGTGTCGGGCCATTTTGACAACGGCGATGGCAAAATGCACCAAAACGCTTACTGCCAACAGGATTTTAGCGCTCAACATAATGCTGAAGGCGCTGTCGAGAGGATGGTGCAGCGTTGGCAGATAACGGTTGTACACCATGACGATGCCGCTGATAAAAAGGGTGATGACGACAATCGGCATCACGCGGACGGCACGATGGGACATGGCACGTTCGACTTCGTGGCGCGATTCACGCGAAACACGGCCGGTGTGCAAAACGGAGAGAACCAGCATTTCGAAAAATACGCCGCCGACAAAGGCAATCGCGCAATAAACGTGGATGATGTGTGCCAGTGCGTAGGTACTCATGACGGGTGTTTCCGGTAGTTCAGACAAGTCGTCATTGTATCACTACCGAATGCTGTTGATGTGTGCGCAATTTTATGCCAAATATATTAAATTTTATAAATATTCTATTGGAATTGCCGTTTATTTTTGAAGTTAACCGTTCATCAAAAGCGTTATCTTAGTTTAATCTGTCTTTACTTATCAGAAAATATATTAATGAAAGGTTGTGCCATACTGCTCCGTATACAGCTTAAACCCTGATGGAGAATCAAACCATGAAGAAAACTTTTGCAAAAACTGTGACCTTGATCATGCTGGCTGCCTCTTTGGGTGCATGTGCCAATATGACTCAAACCCAACGCAACACTGCTGCTGGTGCGGTATTGGGTGGAGTGGCAGGTAACTTGATTGGTGGCGATACCGGCTCTACCTTGGGTGGTGCGGCTTTGGGTGGCGTTATCGGCAGTCAGGTTCATACCCGCTACTAATCCTTTATTCGGTTAGAAATAAAAAGGCCGTCTGAACATTCAGACGGCCTTTTGTTTTGCGGTTTATTCGTTGACGAAGGTCACACCGGTCAGTTGCGATTGCAAAATAGCAGTGCGCAAAGCAGTCAGTGCTTTCGGGCGGACAAAGTTGCGGCGATAGGCCAAAACGACACGGCGCTGCGGCGCATTGCCTTCAAACGGGATAATGCTGAAAAGCATATGGTCGTTTTCGGTCAATGCGGTAGCAGGCATGACGCTGATGGCCAAACCGCTGGCAACCATGTGGCGGATGGTGTTGATGGAGCTGCCTTGCAGGGTATTGGTCAAACCTTGGATTTTCTGTTTGGAGGCCAATTCAGAACAGCTTGCCAACACTTGGTCGCGCATACAGTTGCCTTCGGACAGCAACAATACTTGTTCTTCGCTCAAAAGCTGGGGCGTAACGGCATCGAGTTCTTCAAAGTGATGGCCTTTGGGAACAATGACGAAGAAAGGTTCGTCATACAGAGGTTCGGTCACGATACCCGGCTCTTGGAACGGTTCGGCAACGACGATTGCATCGACATCGCCACGTTTGAGCGACTCGGTCAGGATGTGGGTATAGTTCTCTTCCAGCATCAGCGGCATTTTCGGCGCGGTTTCACGCAGCGCGGTAATGAGCTTGGGCAGAAGGTAGGGGGCAACGGTGAAAATCAGGCCGAGTTTGAACGCGCCTTCCAATTCGTTTTGCTCTTCATTGGCAAGGTGCTTGATGAGTTCTGCTTCTTCCAGAACCCGGCGGGCTTGGGCGACAATGCGCTCGCCCGCTTCGGTCGTGATAATGTCGTTGCTGCTACGGTCGAACAGGGATACCGACAGCTCTTCCTCCAGCTTTTTGATGGCGATGGAGAGGGTGGGCTGGCTGACAAAGCAGCGTCGTGCGGCACGTCCGAAGTGACGTTCTTGTGCGACGGCTACGATGTAACGCAATTCGGTCAAGGTCATGTGTTAAGCCTTTTTTTGTTCCGGCAGGGTGATGTTCAGCTCAAGAACGTCCAAGCCGTCTTGTTTCTCTTGGGAGATGCGGATGTCGTCCAATGATACGTTGACGTATTTGGACAGGACTTCCAACAACTCTTTACGCAGGGTCGGCAGATAGTCCGGAGCTTGGCCTTCTTGTGCGCGCTCTTGCGCGATGATGATTTGCAGGCGGTCGCGCGCGACTGTGGCGGTTTTCGGCTTTCTGCCGAACAGCATATCGAGCAGTGACATGTATTAACCTCCGAACAGTCGTTTTAAGAAGCTTTTCTTCTCAGCTTCGAGGAAACGCATTTCGCGGTTTTCGCCCAAGAGGCGGGCGATAACGTCTTTGTAGGCTTCTGCTGCTGCGGCATTGTCTTGGTGGATGACAGGTTCGCCGGCGTTGGAAGCTTGCAGAACGTTTTGTGATTCAGGAATCACACCGATCAACGGAATACGCAAGATGTCGCAGATGTCTTGTACAGACAGCATTTCGCCTTTGGCTACGCGCTCAGGGGAGTAGCGGGTAATCAGCAGGTGCTCTTTAACAGTGCCGCCTTGTTCGGCTTTGCGGGATTTGCTTTGCAAAATACCCAGGATGCGGTCGGAGTCGCGGACGCTGGATACTTCCGGATTGGTGGTAATGATGGCTTCGTCGGCAAAGTAGAGCGCCATCAGCGCACCTTGTTCGATACCGGCAGGGGAGTCGCAGATGATGAATTCGAAGCCCATTTTTTCGCTGGCCAGCTCTTTCATCACGTTGTCCACGCCTTCGCGGGTCAGTGCGTCTTTATCGCGGGTTTGCGATGCAGGCAGGATGTAGAGGTTTTCGCAGTTTTTGTCTTTAATCAGGGCTTGGTTGAGAGTCGCTTCGCCGTGGATGACGTTGATGAGGTCGTATACGACGCGGCGTTCGCAACCCATAATCAGGTCAAGGTTGCGCAAACCGACGTCGAAGTCGATCACGGCAGTTTTGTGGCCGCGCAGGGCCAGGCCGGTTGCGATGCTGGCGCTGGTAGTGGTCTTGCCTACGCCGCCTTTACCTGAAGTTACTACGATGATTTTGGACACGATATTTCCTTTTTAAGTACTGATGTTTATTCGGCGTCGATTGCGCTGATAACCAGTCGGTTGTCTTGCAATGATACTTGTACGGGTTTTTTGTGCAGATGCTCGGGCAGGTCTTGCTCGAAGTTGCGGTAGATACCGGCAACGGAGACTAATTCGGCCTGCATGGAATGAATAAAGATACGCGCGTTGGTATTGCCTTTTGCACCGGCCAACGCTCTGCCGCGCATGGGGGCGTAAATGTGGATGTTGCCGTCGGCGATAAGTTCCGCACCTTGGCTGACGATGCCGGTAACGATGAGGTCGCCGTTTTCAGCGTAAACCTGCTGGCCGGTACGCACGGGCGTGCTGACCAATACGGTCGGATTGTTGATAACGGTGGCTTGTACGTCTTGCGGCTGCGGTGCTTGGCGCGGAGCAGGCGCTGCCTGTGTGTCGGCTGCCTGGGTGGAGTTGCCTTGTTTGAATACCAAGTGGTAACGCGCCGCCGCTGCCGCCCATGTGTCGCTGGTGTGGTGCAGCCCTAAAATTTGCATGCCGTAACGGGCAAACAGGGAAATCATGCCGCCCAAATCGATAGATTCGGGATGGTCGAAATCTTGTACGTCTAAAATGAAGGGAACGAATTCGTCTTGGGATTGGCCTGCCAGTTGGCGCAGGAATTCTTCCAATTCGGTTAAATCTGCGGTGTGCAGATGGATGGATAAGACGTCCAAACGTGACGTTTTTATGTCGAATGCGGGTTTCATTGTCATGAAATAATAAAATTTTTTAATGACGTAAGTTTACCGTGTAAATCTTGGCTATTCAATCTGTTTGGCCGTCTGAAACCAAAATATTTTGTTTGAACGTTTTTCAGCTGTATTTAGTGTGGTTTTTTGGTGTGAACGCAGGTTTCAGACGGCCTTGGGAAAGGGGTAGCCGTGTGTGTCGATGTCATCGGCGGCGGCCCACGGCGTGTGGATAAGGGTGGACGGCAGGTGCGCCAATTCGGGGATGTAACTGCGGATGTAGCTGCCGTCGGGATCGATTTGATGTGAACGATGGGCGTAGCGGACGGTGGCCGTGTCTTGTGCGGTGAGGTGCCAGTTGGCTTGGTTGAGCGCGGGGTCGGTGCTGGTTTGGACGGAGGCTGTCCACGCGATGCCTTGGTTGGGGTCGAAGTTGAGGGCGTGGCAGAAATAGTGGGCGCACAGCTGCTGGAGAACGGGGTGTAAGTGGCCGGTGGCTTCGAGGCCGCGGATGGAGGCGTCGATGATGGGCACGCCGGTTTGGCCGTGTTGCCAGTATTCGCGTACCGGAGCGACATCGGTTGTTTCGGGCAGGCGGCGGTGGTAGGCGAGCTGGTAGCAGTAGTCGCGGAAAATGAGCTTGTCCAGCCATTCGAAATGTCGGTTTGCCAAGCCTTCGGCGGCCAGCAGGCGCGGTGAAATGCAGCCTGCGGACAGGTAGGCATTGAGGAGGCTGGTGTTTTTTCGTGCCGGAAAGTTTTGGGTAATCGGGTAGTGAACCAAATTCTGTTTGAACGCGTGCCATTGCGTTAAGGCTGCGGTTTCGCCGCCCTGCTGATAGGCAGGCAATACCGCGCCGGTATGGGCTGGAAACAGCGGAACGTTTTGTCCGGTTTGAACAGGCAATTCGGTTTCAGACGGCCTTTGTCCTGAATAAGCCTGCAACCATGCTTGTTTATAGGCGGCAAAATCGGTGTAGGGCAGGCCGTTGGCATCCATAAGGGGGAATTTGGCCAAAATGCCGCGGTCGTTGGTGTGTTGCAAGGCAATGCCTGCCCGGTCGAAATTGTGCCAGAGGTGGTTGTCTTGGCGGATTTCGGCTTCGGTGTAGGCTTCGTCTGTGATGACGGTATGGGCATTGAGCGCAGCAGCCAAGGGGAGGAGGTCTTCGTCGGAGGCGACAACATATAAAGGAATATGGTGCGCCGCCAGACGGGTATGCAGTTCTTGCGCGGCTTGATAGTGGAACAGGCTTTGACGCGGATTGTGGTTTTCAGACGGCCTTTGACTGACCCAGACGCAGGCGATGGGCAAACCGCTTGCAACGGCGGCATTAAGCGCAGCATTGTTGTGCAGGCGGAGGTTGCGGCGGAACCAGACAAGGACGTGAGCAGATTTCATGAGCATGTTCCGACGAAAAAGGGGAGACCATTTTATCAGAATCGGCCTCATGTATCAGGCCGTCTGAAAAATCTTTTGGTTTGATTTTGCTATATAATTTTGGTTTTAGCAATGAGGTGGCAATCATGACCGAGAAAACCGTTTTGGCACTCATTACCTGCCAAACCTATCCCGAACCATCGGACAACCTGAAAACATTGGCGGCATGCTTGGAAACCATGGGCGTGAAAACCGTATTTGATGCGTGGCAAAACCATCCGTCCGCGCCGTTTTTGCTGCCTTTGTGCGCATGGGATTATGCCGCCGAACCCGAAGCCTTCCGCCAATGGCTGGAGCAAGCCGAGCAGGCGGGGCAGCGTTTTATCAATCCGCCCGAGCTGATGGCTTGGAATATGGAAAAGACTTATTTATGTGATTTGGCAGAACGCGGCGCGCAAGTGATTCCCAGCGTGTTCGTTCCGCCGCAAAAAGCCGAATTGACCGACATTTTGAACCAACAAGGATGGACGGAAGCGGTCATCAAACCGGCATTCGGGCAGAGCGGCAAAGGCGTGGTTAAAGTTTATGCAGAAACATTGGACGTGAACATGGCGGATTATCCGCAAGGCGTGATTGTTCAACCTTATATCCGCGAAATCGAAACAGCAGGCGAAACCTCGCTGGTGTTTTTCAACGGCGCATTCAGCCATGCCGTACGCCGTCAGCCGCCACAAGGCGAATGGCGCGCCAACTCGGCCTATGGCGTGTCAGTGTTCGGTATCGAGCCGCCCGAGTTTGCCGTCCGTGCCGCGCAAGACGTACTGGCCACTTTGCCGCAAATGCCGGTTTACGCTCGAGTGGACGGTACATTGGTCGGCGACACTTTCCTGCTCAATGAATTGGAACTTATCGAACCCGCACTGTATTTGCACACCAGCGAAGGCGCAACGGAACGCTTTGCCCGAGTGTTGGCGCAGTTGCTTGGGCAACATTCATCAACCTGACTTTAATCAATATAATTAACAAGCCTCAGGCCGTCTGAAAACCATCTTTCAGACGGCCTGAGGCTTTTTTTAAACAAGATTTGCGCATTTGTATTTTTCAATAATGTGCCATTTGTCGATTGTGTCATTTTAATTGTTGCAGTCTTAATTGATGGTTGATTAACTTTCATTTGGCATTTTATCTCGGCTACAGCCTTTATTTTTAGCGGATTGTAAACAATCTGGTCGGTCTAAATAGATATCTTTTTAGGGTAAAACCTCAAAAATCTTTTTAAAAAGAAAGATATTGTCTTATTGAATATTCTGTGCTGAAATTACATGACACTACAAAAAGTAGTGCATAAAAAATAAAACAGACAAAGGAGAAAGCCATGCAATTTTTTTTAGATAATCTCAAAGCCTTTTTCGAAACCATCAGCGGCTGGGTCTGGGGACCTATTATGTTGATGCTGCTGGTCGGTACGGGCATTTTGCTGACCGTTTTGCTGAAAGGCTTGCAGTTCACCATGTTGGGTTATGCGCTGAAACAGGCGTTTGTGCCGTCAAAGAAGCATGAAGACGGTGAAGACCATGAAGGCGATATTTCCCATTTCGCGGCGTTGATGACCGCGCTGTCCGCCACCATCGGTACGGGTAACATCGCCGGTGTGGCGACTGCGGTGGTAACCGGCGGCCCGGGCGCGGTATTTTGGATGTGGATGACCGCCATTTTCGGTATGGCCACCAAATACGGCGAAGGCGTATTGGCGGTGAAATACCGCGTGACCAATTCCAAAGGCGAAATGTCCGGCGGTCCGATGTACTACATCGAAAAAGGCTTGGGCAAAAACTGGAAATGGATGGCCGTCGCATTTGCGCTGTTCGGCACATTCGCTTCATTCGGTATCGGCAGCTCGGTGCAGTCCAACTCGGTTGCGCAGGCAGTGCAAACCAGCTTCGGCGTCGAACCTGCCTACACCGGCTTGATATTGACCGTATTAACGGCCATTGTACTTTTGGGCGGCATTAAGGGCATCGCCAAAGCCGCGTCTTTTATCGTGCCAGCCATGGCAGTGTTTTATGTAGTAGGCGGTATTGCCATTATCGTGATTAATTCCGATGTGCTGATGCCTGCCGTCAAACTGATTTTCTCCGATGCGTTTAGCGCGCAAGCTGTGGCAGGCGGCGCCATCGGTACGGTCATCCGCTACGGCGTGGCGCGCGGCGTGTTCTCCAACGAGGCGGGTATGGGTTCTGCGCCGATTGCCGCCGCAGCCGCGAAAACCGACCACCCCGTCCGTCAGGCTTTGGTTTCCATGACCGGTACTTTTTTGGACACCATCGTTGTCTGCTCGATTACCGGTATCGTGTTGGTCATGGGTCTGCTCGGCGCAGGCGGTGAGTTTGTCAAACCTGAATTGAGCGGCGCGGCGCTGACAACTGTCACTTTCCAAAAAATGCTGCCCGGCATCGGTGGCTGGATTGTGACCATCGGCCTGATTTTCTTTGCCTACTCAACCATTCTCGGCTGGTGTTATTACGGCGAGAAATGCGCGGTTTACGTCTTCGGCGAGAAGTTTGCCGGTTTGTACCGCGTCGGTTATGTTTCTTCGGTTATGCTGGGAACCGTGTTGAGCCTTGATTTGGTGTGGCTGGCTTCAGACACCTTCAACGGCTTGATGGCCTTGCCCAATCTGATTGCGCTTTTGTTGATGGCGAAAGTCATCGTCAATGAAACGCGCGACTTCAAACAAAAAATCAAAAACGGCGAATTGCCGCATTAATATCCAAGGCCGTCTGAACCTGAATATTCAGACGGCCCGATGTATATTAAGTTTGTTTTGAAAAAAGTCAGAGGAGGAGAAAAATGAAAGTGCTTGTTTTAGGTGCTGGTGTTGCCGGTGTATCCTGCGCGTGGTATTTGGCGGAAGCCGGACATGAGGTAACCGTAATCGACCGCGCCGAAGGCGTGGCAATGGAAACCAGTTTCGCCAATGCAGGCCAGCTTTCTTACGGCTATACCACGCCTTGGGCTGCACCCGGTATCCCGACCAAAGCGCTGAAATGGCTGTTTAAAAGCCATCCGCCTTTGCTGTTTCGCCCTGACGGCAGCCTGTATCAAATCGAATGGCTGTGGCAAATGCTGCAAAACTGCACGGCAGCGCGCTATCAAATCAACAAAGAGCGCATGGTCAGGATTTCCGAATACAGCCGTGAAATGTTCCGCCGTTTTGAAGCGCAAACCGGCATGAATTTTGAGGGACGCAAAAAAGGGACGTTGCAGATTTTCCGCCAAGCCAAAGAAGTCGAAGCGGCAGAACAAGACATTGCCGTTTTGGAACGCTACGGTGTGCCGTACCGCCGTCTGAAACCCGAAGAATGTGCAGAGTTTGAGCCTGCGCTGGCACGCGTTACCGCCAAAATTGCCGGCGGCCTGCACCTGCCTGCCGATGCGACCGGCGACTGCCACCTCTTCACTGAAAACCTATACAAATTGTGTCAAGAAAAGGGCGTACAGTTTCATTTCAACCAAACCATCAGCCGCATCGACCACAACGGACTGCGCATCAAAGCCGTTGAAACCGAAACAGGGCGGTTTGAAGCAGATGCCGTTGTCTGCGCGCTCGGCTGCTTCAGCAGGACGGTTTTGGCGCAGTTGGATCTCAATCTGCCGATTTATCCCGTCAAAGGCTATTCCTTGACCCTGCCGGTCACAAATTCCAATGGCGCGCCGGTGTCCACCGTTTTAGATGAAAGCTACAAAGTCGCCATCACGCGCTTTGACAACAGAATCCGCGTCGGCGGCATGGCGGAATTGTCCGGCTACGAAATCAAACTGCCCGAAAAACGCCGCGAAACCTTGGCTTTAGTCGTCAACGACTTGTTCCCAGAAGGTGGCGATTTGAACCAAGCATTGTTCTGGAGCGGTCTCAGACCGATGACGCCCGACAGCACGCCGCTAATCGGCCGCACCCGCTTTGATAATCTCTTCCTAAATACCGGCCACGGTACTTTGGGCTGGACCATGTCGCTGGGCTCGGCAAAATTAACTGCCGATATCGTGAGCGGCAAAGACACCGAAATTCGAAGCGACGACTTGAGTCTGTCGCGCTATCAGGCTTAAGCTGGAAAGCGCTAAGGTTTAGCGGTATTTCAAACTTAAGGGCCGTCTGAAAACCATTTTTCAGACGGCCTTTTGTTTCAAAATCCGTGTATCCAATCAATAAAATAAATAATAACTATTATCATGCGCATTAAAAAGTGTTAGTCTGAACCTGTCCCAGCTTTGAGCGCAGGTTTTCTCATGCCCGATTTTTCGATGTCCAATTTGGCCGTTGCCTTTTCCATCACGTTGGCTGCCGGTTTGTTTACCGTATTAGGCAGCGGCTTAGTGATGTTTTCCAAAACGCCCAATCCGCGCGTGTTGTCGTTTGGTTTGGCATTTGCCGGCGGTGCGATGGTGTATGTTTCCCTGACGGAGATTTTCAGTAAATCCAGCGAGGCGTTCGCTGAAATTTATGATAAAGACCACGCGTTTGCAGCGGCGACCATGGCATTTTTGGCCGGTATGGGCGGCATTGCGCTGATCGACCGCCTGGTGCCGAACCCGCATGAAACCTTAGACGCGCAAGACCCGTCGTTTCAAGAAAGCAAACGCCGCCATATCGCGCGAGTCGGCATGATGGCGGCGTTTGCGATTACGGCGCACAATTTTCCCGAAGGCTTGGCGACGTTTTTTGCCACCTTGGAAAATCCGGCGGTCGGGATGCCTTTGGCCTTGGCGATTGCCATCCATAATATTCCGGAGGGCATTTCCATCGCCGCGCCGGTTTATTTTGCCACCCGCAGCCGTAAGAAAACGGTATGGGCGTGCCTGCTATCCGGCCTGGCCGAGCCTTTGGGTGCGGCTTTGGGCTATTTGGTTTTACAGCCGTTTTTATCGCCTGCCGTGTTTGGTTCGGTATTCGGCGTGATAGCCGGCGTGATGGTTTTTTTGGCGTTGGACGAGCTGCTGCCGACCGCCAAACGCTATTCAGACGGCCACGAAACCGTTTACGGCCTGACAACGGGTATGGCGGTAATCGCCGTCAGCCTGGTATTGTTCCATTTTTAAAACCCGTATGCCAAAGGCCGTCTGAAATGATTCAGACGGCCTTTTTGCGTTATAATCCGCACATCAAAAATAACCTTAATTTCACAAAGTTCCATCATGTTAGACAAATACAATCCAGCCGAAATCGAATCCAAACATTATCAAAACTGGGAAGAGCAGGGCTATTTCCAGCCTGATATGGATTTGACGAAACCGTCTTTCTCCATCCAACTGCCTCCGCCGAATGTAACCGGCACGCTGCACATGGGCCATGCCTTCAACCAAACCATTATGGACGGCCTGACCCGCTACTACCGCATGAAAGGCTGCAACACCGCCTGGATTCCCGGCACCGACCACGCGGGTATCGCCACGCAAATCGTGGTCGAGCGTCAGCTTGCCGCGCAAAACGTGTCCCGTCATGACTTGGGCCGCGAAAAATTCTTGGAAAAAGTGTGGGAATGGAAAGAAGTTTCCGGCGGTACGATTACGCAGCAGATGCGCCGCGTGGGCTGTTCCGCCGACTGGACGCGCGAGTATTTCACGATGGACGACGTGCGCGCTGAAACCGTGACCGAAGTGTTCGTACGCCTGTTTGAGCAAGGCTTGATTTACCGTGGCAAACGCTTGGTGAACTGGGATCCGGTTTTGGGTACTGCAGTGTCTGATTTGGAAGTGGAAAGCGTGGAAGAACAAGGCTCTATGTGGCACATCCGCTATCCGCTGGCCGACAATCTTACCGAAGCCGTGATTGTAGCCACCACCCGCCCTGAAACACTGCTGGGCGACGTGGCCGTAGCCGTCAATCCTGAAGACGAACGTTACACCCACTTAATCGGCAAAGAGTTAATCCTGCCGCTGACCGGCCGCACCATCCCCGTTATCGCCGACGAATACGTTGAAAAAGACTTCGGTACCGGTTGCGTGAAAATCACGCCAGCGCACGACTTCAACGACTACGAAGTCGGCAAACGCCACGACACGCGCCTGATTAATGTGTTCGACTTGGAAGCCAAAGTGCTGGCAAACGCCGAAGTGTTCAACTTCAAAGGCGAAGCGCAACCAGGCTTTGCCCTGCCTGAAAAATACGCAGGCTTAGACCGCTTTGCCGCGCGCAAACAAATGGTTGCCGATTTGCAGGAACAAGGCTTCTTGGTCGAAATCAAACCGCACACGCTGATGACGCCGAAAGGCGACCGTACCGGTTCCGTGATTGAGCCGATGCTGACCAGCCAATGGTTTGTCGCCATGTCCGCCACGCCAAACGGCGGCGAGCCTGACAGCGAATTCAAAGGCTTGAGCCTCGCCGACAAAGCCAAAAAAGCCGTCGACAGCGGCGCAGTGCGCTTTATCCCTGAAAACTGGGTTAATACCTACAACCAATGGATGAACAACATCCAAGACTGGTGTATCTCGCGCCAACTGTGGTGGGGCCATCAAATCCCTGCTTGGTACGACAACGAAGGCAATGTGTACGTTGCCCGCAATCAGGAAGAAGCCGAAAAACAAGCCGGCAAAACTGGTTTGACCCGCGAAGAAGACGTATTGGATACATGGTTCTCCTCCGCGCTCGTGCCGTTCTCCACGCTCGGCTGGCCGTCTGAAACCGACGAACTCAAAGCCTTCCTGCCGTCCAACGTCTTGGTCACCGGCTACGAAATCATCTTCTTCTGGGTGGCGCGCATGATTATGATGACCACCCACTTCACCGGCAAAGTACCGTTTAAAGACGTGTACATCCATGGCATCGTGCGCGACCACGAAGGCAAAAAAATGTCCAAATCCGAAGGCAACGTTATCGACCCTGTGGATTTGATCGACGGCATCGACTTGGAAAAACTGCTGGTAAAACGTACCACCGGCCTGCGCAAACCCGAAACCGCGCCGAAAGTGGAAGAAGCAACCAAAAAACTCTTCCCCGAAGGCATTCCGAGCATGGGCGCGGACGCATTGCGCTTCACCATGGCGAGCTACGCCAGCCTCGGACGCAGCGTCAACTTCGACTTCAAACGCGCCGAAGGCTACCGCAACTTCTGTAATAAATTGTGGAACGCCACCAACTTTGTGTTGATGAACACCGAAGACAAAGACTGCGGTCAAGACGAAATGCAACCGTTGGCGTTTACCTTTGCCGACCAATGGATTATCGGCAAACTGCAACAAGCCGAAGCCGCGGTTGCCGAAGCCTTTGAAACCTACCGCTTCGACCTTGCCGCGCAAACGCTGTACGAATTTGTGTGGAACGAATATTGCGACTGGTACATCGAGCTGGCAAAAGTGCAAATCCAAACCGGCTGCCCGACAACCCAGCGCACCACACGCCGCACCCTCGTGCGCGTACTCGAAACCATCCTGCGCCTGCTGCACCCAATCATGCCTTTCATTACCGAAGAGCTGTGGCAGGTTGTTGCGCCTCTGGCGAATGCCAAAACTGCCGACAGCATCATGTTGTCCGCCTATCCGCAAGCCGATAAAGAAAAAATCGTTCAGACGGCCTTCGACAAAATGGCCGCATTGAAAGACTTGGTGGAAGAAGTGCGCAAACTGCGCGGCGAAATGGGTATCGCGCCAAACGTCAAAGCACCGCTCTTTGTCGAAGGCAGTGCAGAACTCGAAGGCCTGCTCAAATACTTGCCGTCGCTGACCCGACTGACCGAAGCCAAGCTGGTGGACAACCTGCCCGAAGCGGAAGACGCACCTGTCGCCGTCTGCAACGGCGCGCGCCTGATGCTGAAAGTCGAAATCGACAAAGCCGCCGAAACCGCTCGTTTGAGCAAAGAAGCCGAGAAGCTGCAAAAAGCCTTGGACAAACTCAATGCCAAACTCTCCAAACCCGGCTACACCGAAAAAGCCCCTGCGCATTTGGTGGAAAAAGACAAAGCCGATTTGGCGGAATTGGAAGACAAAATGGCGAAAGTTCAAACTCAGTTGGCGAAGTTGAAAGACTGATTTTGATTGAATAGATAAGGCCGTCTGAAAAATGTTTTTTCTGACGGCCTCTTTTAAGAAAGGAAAAAAATGTCTGATCATCGCTACTATATAGTTCCTGTATCTCCCGTAGGTAAGAAAAAAAAGGAGCTTGCAGAACAGATTCGAAATTATATGCTGGAGCAAGGTTGGATTTATCCTGAGTTGCAAGAAGTTTTTTATTATGGAGAACTAGGTTATACGTTTACCAACAAAGGAATTATTGAATTTGTAGGTGAAAAAAATGCCCAATATTCCCATGGCGTCTACTTTCAGATTGAAGATGAGCCGACGTTGTTCACTGCTTTGGAAAACTTTGGAAGCGGCGAGCTTATTTGTCCGCATTGCAGTCAGCATTATGCTCGAGGTGAAGAGATGAATATAGAAGACCTATTGCCTTCGTTTGATTTTGATGACGAAGGTGGTCGTCTTACTTGTTCTGTTTGTGGAACTGAAGATTGGTATTATTGCTTTTTACCGTCGAATACCACTGATGCCGATATGGCTTATTCCGATTTTGCTGTTGTTTTCCCGGGAGTTGGCGAAGTGTCAGATAGCAGCTTGTGCAAGAAAATTGCTGAATTTGCAGGTATCCCTTGTGTGACTATATACGAGGTCTCTTAATTGTACTTGATAATAACAAAGGTCGTCTGAAACTTAAATTTCAGACGGCCTTTTTCTTTTTCTCCATTCCCTCAAATTCAATCAAACCAAACAATCTGATTTTCATCCACGCTGATGCGGATTTCCTGTCCGGTTTGCGGTTTGTCTACATTGTGGTCGGCGTGGAGATACCAAATCAAATCGCCGTATTGCGGATGGACGAGGGTGAGGCGTGTGCCTTCGGCGAGGGGGACGGCTTCGCTGATGCGGACGGCCGTGCCGT
>ERZ773001.24-NODE-24-length-68376-cov-127.416_pt1 | contig 68376 bp, 50 predicted proteins | sample MGYA00511673_ERZ773001 | MGnify/ENA primary metagenome ERZ773001 (study PRJEB29015, sample SAMEA2738091) | human oral metagenome | biome: human oral; feature: human-associated habitat; material: saliva | place: China | collected 2162 ... | reverse complement strand
GGCCGAGCATGCGCTTGACGTCGTCCGGCAGATCGTCGATCGTCGGACGCGGAGCAGGCGCCTCCTGGGCGACACCGAAGGACGAGCCCTGCGGGGCGCTGCGCTCCGACGGGGGCAGCATGGCCTCGAGCTCCTGCTGGCGACGCTTAGCGGGGTTGCCAGAGCGGGCCTTCTTCTTCACGCGAGCGCGCTGCGCCTGCGCCTTGCGGGCGTTGGCCTTCTGCTTGGCCTTGCCGCCACGACCGGGCAGCGCACCCATGCCGGGCACTCCCCCACCCATCTGGCCCATCTGCGCCATCATTTCGCGGGCCGCCTCGAAGCGCTGGACGAGCTGGTTGACCTCGGTGACGGTCGTGCCAGAACCGCGAGCGATGCGCGCACGGCGCGAGCCGTTGAGGATGGACACGTCCTCGCGCTCGGCGGGGGTCATCGAGCGGACGATGGCCTCGACGCGATCCACCTCGCGTTCGTCGAAGTTCTCGATCTGGTCGCGCAGCTGGGCCGCGCCCGGGATCATGCCGAGCATCTTCTTCATGGAGCCCAGCTTCTTGATCTGCTGAAGCTGGCTCAGGAAATCGCCGAGGGTCAGCTGGCCGGCGAGCGCCTTGGAGGCGACCTTTTCGGCCTCCTCTGCATCCATCTTCTTTTCGGCCTGCTCGATGAGCGTCAGGATGTCGCCCATGTCGAGGATGCGACCGGCCATACGGTCCGGGTGGAAGCGCTCGAAGTCCTCCAGGCCCTCGCCCGTGGAAGCAAACAGGATGGGCGCGCCGGTCACGCCACGCACGGACAGCGCCGCACCGCCTCGGGCGTCGCCGTCAAGCTTGGACAGGACGACACCCGTGAAGCCCACGCCGTCGCGGAACGCGATGGACGTGGAGACGGCGTCCTGGCCGACCATGGCGTCCAGGACAAACATGATCTCGTGGGGGCTCACGGCATCGCGGATCGCGATCGCCTGGTTCATCATCTCCTGATCGACGCCCAGGCGGCCGGCGGTATCGACGATGACGACGTTGATGCCGCTCTGGCGGGCAAATTCGACGCCGGAACGCGCGACCTCGACGGGGTTACCCACGCCGTTACCCGGCTCGGGGGCCCACACCTTGACGCCGGCGCGCTCACCGACGACCTGGAGCTGCTGGACAGCGTTGGGGCGCTGGAGGTCGGAGGCCACGAGGAGGACGGTCTTGCCCTCCTCGCGCAGCCACTTGCCGAGCTTTCCGGCCAGCGTCGTCTTACCAGCGCCCTGGAGGCCAGCCAGCATGAAGACGGTCGGGCCGGACTCTGCGAAGGTCAGCTCACGGGTGGCGCCGCCCAGAATCTCAACGAGCTCGTCGTGAACGATAGAGACGACCTGCTGGCCGGGGTTGAGGGCCTTGGAGCGCGCCGCACCGTATGCCTTCTCACGCACCTGGGAGGTGAATTGACGAACGACGGGGAGGGCGACATCCGCCTCGATGAGTGCGCGGCGAATATCGGAAATCGCCTGGTCGACGTCCGACTCGGTCAGGACCCCACGGCTGCGCAGGGTGCGGAAGGATTGGGTCAGGCGATCTGACAGGTTTCCAAACACGTGTGTTCTCCCAAGATGGCTACAGTACTAGGCCAGGTTAGCGCACCTCGGCCCCGGTCGTATGACTGACCGGGGCCGAGGAGCTGACGTGGATTGGGGGTTAGGCGCGACCCACGATCGCATCGACGAAGCCCTGCGGGTCGAAGGGGGCCAGATCATCCGCGCCTTCGCCCAGGCCGACGAACTTCACGGGCACGCCCAGCGCACGCTGGACCGACACGACGATTCCGCCCTTGGCGGATCCGTCCAGCTTGGTCAGCACGATGCCGGTCACGCCGGTCGCCTGAGCGAACACCTCCGCCTGCTTCATGCCGTTCTGGCCGGTGGTGGCGTCCAGCACCAGGAGCACCTCGGACACGGGGGCCTGCTTTTCCATGACGCGCTTGATCTTGCCGAGCTCGTCCATGAGGGTGGACTTGTTCTGGAGTCGGCCGGCGGTGTCGACGAGGACAACGTCCACGTCGCGAGAGATACCCTCGCGCACAGCCTCGAAGGCAACGGAGGCCGGATCTGCGCCCTCGCGGTCGCTTCGCACGACGTCAACACCCACGCGCTCGCCCCACGTGGCCAGCTGGTCCGCGGCCGCAGCGCGGAAGGTGTCGGCAGCGCCCAGGAGGACGGACTTGTCCTCCGCGACCAGGATACGGGCAAGCTTGCCGACCGTGGTGGTCTTGCCGGTGCCGTTAACGCCGACCATGAGGACAACGGCGGGCTTGGCCGTGCCATCCACCTCGGGGCGGCTCAGGTCGAGGGAGCGGTCCATGTCGGGACCGACGAGAGCAAGGAGCTCCTCGCGCAGGATCTCGCGGATTCGGGCCTCGTCGGTCGTGGACTCGACGGCGACGCGGCGCTTGAGCGCCTCCATGAGGGAGTCCGTGGCCTCCAGGCCAAGGTCCGCGATCAGGAGGGATTCTTCGATCTCTTCCCAGTCGGCGGCGCTCAGCTGGCCGCGGCTGAGGACTCCAAGGATGGCGCGGCCCAGCGCACCGGAGGAGGCGAGTCGTTCGCGCAGGCGCTCCATGCGCCCGCGCACGGGTTCGGGGCGCTCGACGGAGGGAGCGGGCTCTACAGCCGACTCAACCTCGACGGCGGGTTCTTCGGCGGCCTCGGGGCCGGCGCGCGGCTGCTCGGGGCTCTCCTGGGCGCCGTCACTGGGCGCTGGGCTCTCCTCGGCGACGGGCACCTGGGGCTGGTCCGCGGGGCGCAGGTCGTCGGCGGAACGGCGCTTGGAGCTGACGGCCACGCGGATAACGAGGCCGATGAGCACCGCAAGCACCAGGGCGAGGACAACGGCCCACGGCGTTTGAAGGAATGAAACAAATGCGTCCATGGGGCCATTATCCCCCATGGACGCATCCGGATGAAAGCGCGATTCCCCTCACGACACGTTACTGCCCCTGTGAGCCCTCAGTTCCCGCGCCGCCCTTGGCACCCTTGGTCCCCTGACCGCCACGATCGAATCGGCCGCTCACGCGACCGGTGACGTTTTCCAGGCGGTCGATGCCGGGCAGGCGACCAGCGTCAAAATAGGCGCTGGTTGAATCGGCGCTTTGTAGCAGCGCATCGAGTGAGGAGGTTCGCGGAACGACGGGGCCGTCGGCAGACCCGGAGGCGCGCTTGGGCAAGGAATGGGTACGAACGTCCTGTGTGATCTCTTCACGCTCACGCTTGATAACGCCCTTCCAGTCATCGGCGCTACGGCGAGACAGCGCGAGTGCCGCCACGACGCCACCCGCAACGACGATAACCAGGACGACGGTCAGAACGAGAATCAACGTACCCTCAAGCATGTCTTTATCCTGCCTCACACATCCCTCAATAAGCGACACTGCCACCCGAAGCTGACCGCATTGTGACGATGTTGTCATGGGGGCCAGGAACACGTGTTCCTGGCCCCCATGACGGACTGACAATGCGTCAGTCGAGGTAGTCGCGCAGCACCTGCGAACGCGAGGGGTGGCGCAGCTTCGACATCGTCTTGGACTCGATCTGGCGGATGCGCTCGCGCGTGACGCCGTAGACCTTGCCGATCTCGTCAAGAGTTTTGGGCTGGCCGTCGCCCAGGCCGAAGCGCATGGACACGACGCCGGCCTCACGCTCAGAGAGCGTGTCCAGGACGTGGTGGAGCTGCTCCTGTAGGAGCGTGAAGGACACGGCGTCGGCGGGCACGATGGCCTCGGAGTCCTCAATGAGGTCACCGAACTCGGAGTCGCCGTCCTCACCCAGGGGCGTGTGCAGCGAGATGGGCTCGCGGCCATACTTCTGGACCTCGACGACCTTCTCGGCAGTCATGTCCAGTTCCTTGGCCAGCTCCTCCGGCGTGGGCTCGCGGCCCAGGTCCTGGAGCATCTGGCGCTGGACGCGCGCGAGCTTGTTGATGACCTCGACCATGTGGACCGGGATACGGATCGTTCGGGCCTGGTCGGCCATCGCTCGGGTGATCGCCTGACGGATCCACCAGGTGGCGTAGGTCGAGAACTTGTAGCCCTTCGTGTAGTCGAACTTTTCGACCGCGCGGATAAGGCCAAGGTTGCCTTCCTGGATGAGGTCCAGGAACTGCATACCACGGCCGGTGTAGCGCTTGGCCAGCGACACGACCAGACGCAGGTTGGCCTCGAGCAGGTGGTTCTTGGCCTGCTGACCGTCCTGGGCGAGGAAGTGCAGCTCGCGACGCTCGCGGCTGGTCATCTCATCGGCCTGGTTCTTGAGCTTGTATTCGGCGTACAGGCCGGCCTCAATGCGGCGGGCCAGATCGACTTCCTGCTCAGCGTTCAGCAGGGACACCTTGCCGATCTGCTTGAGGTAGTCCTTGACGGGATCGGCGGTCGCGCCAGCGACGGTCACCTGCTGGACAGGCTCGTCGGTCTCGTCGGAGTCGGAGACCACGAAGCCGCCCTTGACGTGAATACCGGCGTTCGTGCGCTCGCGCAGAGCGGCGCCCTCGGCGGCCTTAGGATCCTCTTCCTCAGGCTCTTCCTCAGCCTCGGCCTCATCCTCGTCCACGCTGTCGGCCTCCAGCTCGGGATCCTCAAGGTCTTCACCCGTGGGCTCAAAATCATCGTCTTCCGCGACCTTGAGTTCCTCGGTGACCTCCTCGACGACCTCGACGTCCTTCTTCTTGCGACCGCGCGTCTTCTTGGCGGCGGGCTTCTTCGTCGCCTTCTCCTCGGCTACCTCGGCAGCCTTCTTCGTCGTCTTCTTGGGAGCAGCCTTCTTCGTCGTCTTCTTGGCAGCCTTCCCCTCGGTACCCGCGGCAGCCTCAGCCTTCGCAGGCGTCGCGGCCTTCTTGGCACGCGTCGCCTTCTTAGCGGGGGCCTTCACCTCCGCGATATCCTCACTCGTCGCGGAGTCCTGTGCCGAAGCGCGCGATGCACTCACTCGGGTCCCTTTCATTGATGGGGATGCAAAACTCAGCCGATTGCAAATCGGCATACCATCGCCAGTCTAGTGCCTCGCCCGGCAGTTTTCCTGACGGTAGGTGTGAATCTTCCCCGCCTTCGCCGCCCACGGCGTTGGCACGGTCCGTTAGAGTGACCCTATGAGTCTGAGCGAGAGTTTCTCCGTGCTGCGTCCCCACATCGACGAGGCGACGGCCACCGCCCTGGCCCGCCTCCTGGCCCGCGCGGGCGCAAGCACGCGGTCGTCGAATTTCTCCGAGGCCGTGCTAGCCTCAGCCGCGGGAGGCAAGCGTTTCCGGGCACTCATGGCGCACGTCGGATGGGCTTTGGCCTCCGGCAAGCCACTCGCGGACGCCTCCCTGCCCCATCTGGCCGCGGCCCTCGAGCTCTACCAGGCCAGCGCCCTGGTCCACGACGACATCATCGACCACGCAGACGAGCGCCGCGGACAGCCCACCCCTCACCGGGCCCTGGAGACGCGGCACTCCGACGCGGGCTGGATCGGGTCATCGAGCACCTTTGGTCGCAATGCCGCGATCCTCGTGGGCGACTTCCTCTTCTCGGCGGCAACCGCCCAGGCCGATGAGCAGGCTCTGGAGCTGCGCTCCGACTGCGTTCAGGTGTTCACCCAGCGTTTCGCCGACATGCACGCCGAGGTGGCTCTGGGCCAGTACCTCGACATCCTGGCCGAACAGCACCCGCTCGACCCCCAGCGCGCCGACGCGCTCAGCGCAGACACTGCCCTGGAGGTCGCCCTCCACAAGTCCGCTCACTATTCGGTGGTCCACCCCAGCATTCTGGGTGCGATCTGCGGGGCTCCCTCGCTTGCGGAGGCGCTCGCGCTAATCGAGGTCCTGGAGACGGTCCTGACACCCTGGGGCCTGGCCTTCCAGCTGCGCGATGACGACCTGGGCGTTTTCGGAGACCCCGCCGTGACCGGTAAGCCCGCCGGAGACGACCTGCGCGAGGGTAAGCGCACCGTCCTGCTCGCCCTCACGTGGGCGGCCTCCTCCCCCGCCGAGCGCACAGCCCTGACCGAGGTGCTCGGGGTGGCCGAGGCCTCGGCCGAGCAGATCGCGGAGGCCACAGCGATCGTCGAGCGCAACGGACGCGCCGCCCACGAAGCAGAGATTGCACGCCTGGTCGGGGAGGGACAGCGCGCGCTCGATGCCTCACACTTCGACGCCGACGCAGCCTCCATGCTGCGTGAACTCTGCGACATCCTCACCGCCCGGCGCGCCTAGACACCGGGGCGAGGATCCTCAGAACGCCAGCGTCGATGCGATGCGATTGACCCGGTGGTGACGCCCCGAGGTCAGCGCGTCGATCGGACGCTCGCCGAGCTCATCCTGGACCTCGTACAGCCACGCCAACGACTCCTCCGGCGTGAAGCCGTCATCGGCGAGCAACGTGAGCGTGCCCTGCAAGAAGGGCAGAGGCTCCCAACCGTTCGCCCCCTTGACGAGGACCTCCTGGGGGACACCGCGCCTGCCGCTCGCGTCGCGCCCATCGATGAGGACTCGATCGCGGATCAGCTGCTTGAGACGACGCTCTTCAATGCCGAGCAGACGGCACACGTCCTCGATGGACAACAGGGTGATATCAGCTTGTGTCATGAGCGCAACACTACCCCATGACAGCGCCGCACCGACGCCCGCACCTCCAATGATTTGTCAAAAACTCCCATAGAATCAACCAGGTGAGCGACGAGAAAATATACGACCAAACCGACCCGCTGATTGGAGTGCTGGTCGACGAGCGCTACCGCGTCACGCGCAGGCTGGCCCGAGGCGGCATGGCCACCGTGTATATCGCCCAGGACGAGCGCCTCGAGCGCCCCGTCGCGCTCAAAGTCATGCACCCGCACCTGGCCGAATCCGAAGCGTTTGTCGAACGCTTCCGGCGCGAGGCGCGCGCCGCCGCTCGCATCGTTCACCCGGGCGTCGTCTCCGTCTTCGACCAGGGCATCGTCTCCGGGCAGGGCTTCCTCGTCATGGAACTGATCGACGGGACGAATCTGCGCTCCCTGTTGGCCGCGCAGGGTGCCTTCACCATCCCACAGGCGCTGCGTTACACCACCAACATCCTCGAAGCGCTGCGCGCCGCGCACCGCATGGGCGTCATTCACCGCGACATCAAGCCCGAGAACATTCTCTTGCCCACCGACGGCCCCGCGAAGGTCACCGACTTCGGCCTGGCCCGCGCGGCCTCGGAAATCTCGATGTCGTCAACGGGCAACATGCTGGGTACGGTCGCCTACATCGCGCCCGAAATCGCCCTGACCGCTGAGGCCGACGCACGCTCCGATATCTACTCCGTGGGCATCATGCTCTACGAGATGCTCACCGGCACCGTGCCCTGGGCAGGAGAGTCGCCCCTCCAGATCGCCTCGCACCACGTCTCCGACGACGTGCCGAGCCCGTCTGCCAGCCAGGCGTGGATCCCCCGCGACATCGACGACCTGGTCGCCGCGCTCACCGCTCGCGATCCTGCCAGTCGCCCGGCTGACGCCTCCGACGCCATTGAACTCGTGGCGCGTGCCGCCGCCTCGATCCCTTCCGACATCGCCAACCGCCGCGCCGACATCGTGCGCGCTGAGTCGGCGGGAGGCTCACAGACCACCGCGCTGAACACCGAGCTGCTCTCCGCTCACCTCACGAGGACGATGCCCTCCCCGGCCGCTACGACCGTGACCACCGTGCGTACCTCGGGCCCCGCCAAGGAGTCGAACAGCCAGGTCCCCACCAAGAAGTCGACGCGCGCGATCCTGGTTGCCACAATCGTTGTCCTCCTGCTCGCCGCCGCTGGCATCGGCGGACGCTGGTGGTGGACCGAATACGGCCCGGGCTCCTACCTGACGATGCCAGCCACCGACGGGCGTACCCTCGACGAGGTGCAAGAAGAACTCACCGCACTCGGCCTGGCCTCCCAGGTCGAGGAGGAATTCTCGGACGATGTCCAGTCCGGCTTCATCACCCGCTCCGACCCGGACGGGGGCAGCGCGGTCCACAAGCGCGCCTCCGTGCTCCTGTACGTGTCCAAGGGCATCGATATGAAAGAGGTTCCCAACCTGGTCGGCAGCACCCAGGATATGGCCTCGCGCGCCCTGAGCGACGCCGGCCTGGCCATCGGCGCGATTACCGACGCCTACTCCGAGGACGTTGCCCAGGGCCAGGTCATCTCGCAGTCCGTGGCCGCAGGCACCTCGCTGGCCCACGACTCGACCGTCGACGTCGTCCTGTCCAAGGGGCGTGAACCGCTGACTGTCCCAAGTGTGGTCGGCCAGAGCTCCTCCAAGGCCAAGAGCTCCATCGAGGCCCTGGGGCTCGTCGCTGCTCCCAGCGAGGCCTACTCAGACACGGTCGCCGAGGGCCAGGTCATCTCCCAGCAGACCCGCGAGGGCTCAACCCTGTACCGTGGTGACTCCGTCGCCTACACCGTATCCAAGGGCCCCGAGACGGTCGCCGTGCCCGACGTTGTCGGACTCCAGCGCCAGGATGCGCGCACCAAGCTCGAAAACGCCGGATTCACCGTCCAGGAAGAGCTGATCCTCGGCGGCTTCTTCGACACCGTGCGCTCCACCGACCCGGCCGGCGGCTCCAAGATCAAGAAGGGCTCCACCGTCACCATGTCTATCGTGTAACGGCCCGGTGTGCACCCTGCCGGGGCGGGATCCTTCGGGGTCCCGCCCCGCTGCTATGCCCGCCTCCCCCGCAGCGTCGCACGAGGGGCGTCGCACGGGAGCGCAGCAGGCGGGAGAATCCGCCGGTGTCAGGACACGACGCGTCGCTGGCAGGGCGGCTTTTTGGCGTATTGGTGCGCGAACGTCGGCGTCGCCGAATGGCTCGAATCGCACGAGCCGCTCCGCTCAGCGGCGCGCCAGCCACGCAGGAATCCACGGCCACCCAGCGCCAGGCCAGCCACCACGGCAGCCACGAGCAAGCGAGCAACGCACCCGATCAGGACCAACGCACCCGATCAGGACCAACGCACCCGATCAGGACCAACGCACCCGATCAGAAGAGGTGCAATGCCTACGGATCGGGTGTACCGCCATAGACAACAAGCACAAACGCGGACGCGGGCAGTGAACAACCCAGGGCCTCAAGGCGCCCCCAACCCAGGCGGTTACCCACCCAAGACGCAATCACACCACAACAACACGCCCAGAAGCGGCCTCAACGCCACTCCACAAAACCCGGGACTTCACAATGTCTCTGTCACCTGGGCCCGACAGGTGGTCGCACTAACCCTTTCATGCGCAGCTGGGCCCTACAGGTGGAGCATGGGCACCCCCGCCCAGGCTCCACCCATAGGGTTAACGTGCGCATCCAAGGGCCCAGGTACCCACCCATCGGGCCGAACATGCCATCCAACAGCGGGACGACCCCGGATACCACAACATGTCCTCCAGCCCCACATCAGCACCGTGGCCCACCGGGCGCACCCCGCCCGCCGCTGGCATGTGTCTGATGCTCACGCCGCCGCTAGCACAAACGAATCCCGGCCTCGTCCATCACGAACGAGGCCGGGAATTCCTAACGCTCTCCGGGCTCACTCCTCATTCGAGGAGTCCTTCGCCAGGTACTGAGCGACCTGGAAGGCCATCTCCAGACTCTGCTGGTGGTTCAGGCGCGGATCCACGAGCGTCTCGTAACGGTCGCGCAGCGACTCGTCATCAATATGCTCGCTGCCACCGACAACCTCGGTCACATCGTCACCCGTGAGCTCCACGTGCAGGCCACCCGGGACCGTGCCCGAGGCCTCGTGCGCCTCGAAGAAGCCCTGGACCTCGTCCATGACCGTCTCGAAGCGACGCGTCTTGAAGCCCGTCGACGACGTGATCGTGTTACCGTGCATCGGGTCCGTCATCCACGTGATCGGGCGACCATCCTCCCGGGCCGCTTCAAGCAGCGGAGGCAACACCTCGCGAATACGATCCGCGCCCATGCGCGTAATGAAAGACAGACGCCCGTCCTCACCGTCCGGGTTCAACCGGTCGATGAGCGAGAGCATCTGATCGCGCGTCGTGGACGGACCAAGCTTGACCCCAATCGGGTTACGCACGCGAGACAGCAGCTCGATGTGAGCGCCCTCCTCCTCGCGCGTGCGCTCCCCCACCCACAGGAAGTGGGCAGACGTGTTGTAAGGCTCGCCCGTACGCGAATCGATGCGCGTCATCGCCGACTCGTACTCCAAGAGCAGAGCCTCATGCGACGAGTACAGGTCCACGTCGCGCAGCGTCTCAAAATCAACGCCCGCGGCTCCCATGAACTTGATCGCACGGTGAATGTCGGCGGCCAGCGATTCGTAGCGCGCATAGGCCGGATTCGACATGAAACCCTGGTTCCACCGGTGCACCTGACGCAGGTCCGCGTACCCGCCCTTCGTAAAGGCGCGGATCAGGTTCAGCGTCGATGCCGCGTGGTTGTACAGGTCCAGGAGGCGGCGCGGATCGGGCTCACGCGCCTCAGGCGTGAACTCAAAGGAATTCACCGCGTCGCCGCGATAACTGGGCAGAGTCAGACCGTCGCGCGTCTCCACGTCGGAGGAACGAGGCTTGGCGTACTGACCGGCGATGCGCCCGACCTTAATGACCGGCAACGACGCGCCGTAGGTGAGCACGACGGCCATCTGCAGCAGCGTCTGGATCTTCAAACGCACGTGGTCGGCCGTCGCCTCCGCGAACGTCTCCGCGCAGTCGCCCCCCATGAGGACGAAGGCCTCGCCGCGCGACGCCGCACCCATCCACGTGCGTAGGTCATCGACCTCGCCCGCGAACACGAGAGGCGGCTGACGGCGCAGCTGAGCCGTCACCTCGGCTACGGACTCGGCATCCGCATACGAGGGTTGTTGGGCAGCGTCCAGGCCGCGCCACGTGTCCCAGGGAGCGCGCTCCCCGGACTCGGGCGACCACAGACGCTCGGGGACGCGGCGGGAGCGCGGCTTGCGCACAGGCTCGCCGCCGCGTCCGGGAGTGATCGAAGGAATCACGCGAAGCGACTCACTCGCCAGCCGGCTCGACGCTCTGGCCGATCTCGGCCATCATCTCGAGGAACCACGGAGCCGAGATGTCGAAAGGCTTACCGCCCGCGATGCGCGGGAAGGCGATGGCCTTCAGACGATCGTTGTCCTCTTCGTCGTGACCAATGACGCCGGACTCGCCCTTGAACGCGCACTCGACGGCCAGGTCGGTCATCGACTTGATGAGACGCAGGTCGTCGGCGTTGGCGCGCGAGGAACGCGAGAAGTAGCCGGACTTCTGAACCATGACCTTCTCAGCGTCGATCTTCTCGGCGAACTGCTTGGCGAACCACTGGCCGGGGTTGATCGTGTCGAGCTTGACGTGGCCGAAGGGATCACGCTGGACCTCGCCACCGGCAGCCTCGATCTCCGCGATGATCTCGGGGACGCCAGCGCCCTCGGACAGGAAGATGTTGACGTTGCCCTGCTCGTCCATGATCGCCTTGAGGCGCTTCGCCTCGGCGTCCATATCGATCTTCATCTCGGGCAGGAAGATGGCGTGGATGTCCCAACGCTCCTTCGACAGGCCGATCGAGGGCACCCACTCCTGGGTCTTGAGCCACTCGTGGTAGCGCTGCGAACCGGCGGCGGTGAGCCAACCGCAGTGGCGGCCCATGATCTCGTGGATGATGAGCATGCGGGGGTTGGAACGATGCTCGCCAATGACGTTCTGGGAGTACTCCGAGACCTCTTCGGCAGCGGTCCAGGCGCCCAGGGACTGGCGGATCGGCACAACGTCGTTGTCGATCGTCTTGGGCAGGCCCACGACGGTGAGGTGGTAGTCGTGCTCCTCCAGGTAGGCGGCCAGGTCGGCAGCCGTCGTGTTGGTGTCGTCGCCACCGATGGTGTGCAGGACGTCGACGCCGTCGGCGCGCAGCTGCTCGGCGGCCTTCTGCAGCGGGTCCTCGTCCTCGGACACGAGGCCGCGCTCGACGAGGTTCTTCTTGTTCGTCAGCTTGACGCGGGAGTTACCGATCGGCGAGCCGCCGAAGCGGTGCAGGACGGCGGCGTGCTTGCGCGCTTCCTCGTCCACCAGCACGTAGTTGCCGGTGAGCAGGCCGTGGTAGCCGTTCTGGTAGGCGATGATCTCAACGGTGGGATCAATCTCGTTGTAGCGCTCAATGAGTCCGCCGACGGCGGAGGACAGGCACGGGGCGAAGCCACCTGCGGTCAGCAGGGCAACACGACGGACCGACATGAATGTCACCTTTCTCAGGTTGGTTAGGTAAGCGCCCGCGCCCGCAGGCCACGGCATCCCGGCTGCCCGATGGGGCTGCCTGACGCACAAAGTCGCGCGCGAGCGCAGAGCACGACCATTCTACCCGCGCGATCCGTCGTTGCGCCAAGGACGCCCGTCCCACGGGACGGTGCTCGCGCGCCGCCCCGGCAGGTGACTACTTGGAGGATTCCTCCTGCTTATCGCCCTGAGAGGCATCCTCTTCGGGGGCGGTCGGCACGGGCACGTCGGGTGCCGTGCGTCCGCCGGGCGCGGGGCGGCCGTTGGAGGGAACCGGCCCTTCGAAAGCACCCTCGGCTGCCAGTTGCGCCTTGACGTCGGCGGCGTACAGGTCGACGTACTCCTGACCCGACAGGAGCATCAGGTTGTACATGATCTCATCGGTGATCGCGCGCAGGACGTAGCGGTCCCTATGCAGCCCCTTGTAACGCGAAAAGTCGAGGGGCTCGCCGATGACCATGCCGATGTTGGTGCGCGAGGGGATCCTCTGTCCGATCGGTTGGGCTGCATGCGTGCCGATCATGGCGACGGGGATGACGGGGGCACCAGACAGGAGCGCGAGGCGGGCGACACCGGTCTTGCCGCGGTAGAGGCGGCCGTCGGGGCTGCGCGTACCCTCGGGGTAGATGCCGAAAAGTTCACCTTCACGCAGACGCTTGAGGCCGGCGTTGAGCGCACCCTCAGAGGCGCGCCCGCCGGTGCGATCCACGGGGATGGTGCCGACCGCGCGCATAAACTCCTTGGTCATCCAGCCCTTCACGCCCGTGCCGGTAAAGTAGTCGGCCTTGCCCATGAAGACGACCTCGCGGTCGAGCATCATCGGCAGGAACACGGAGTCCCACACAGCGTTGTGATTGGAGGCCAGGATGGCGGGTCCCTCGGCAGGAATGTTTTCCTTGCCTCGAATCCACGGGTGATACGCAGCCTTCAGGATGGGGCTACCGGTCGCTTTGAGGGCCTGATAGAACGCCACTGTGACTCCTCGGTTGTCAGCGGGCGCGCGGGCGCGCGTTCGAATTAGTATCAACTCTATGACGAAAGAGACTCACGTGCGCAATTGTTCGGAAAGCATCGCGCCCGTGGAGTCCGACAAACGCTATGCTCGCGAGCTTGTTTCTGACACATTGTCTCGTAGTTCGAGACCCGAACTGCAGCTAAGCCTGGACGCTGTCGGCACCCCGGCCTCGGGCGGGCACTGGGTGGTTATCGACCTAGAGACGACGGGCCTGGGGGCAGGCGCTGAGATCACGGAGATCGGTGCGGTGCGGGTACGAGAGGGGCGCGTTGCCGACACGTTTTCGTCGTTGGTTCGCCCGCTCCAACCGATCCCTCCGTTCATCACGTCGCTGACGGGCATCACGCCCACGATGGTCGAGGACGCCGACCCGATCGGCCCGGTCCTGGAGCGCTTCCTCGAGTGGGCGGGCCTTGAAGGAGAGGAGGCGCCGGTTCTCGTCGCGCACAACGCTTCCTTCGACGTGGGTTTCCTGCGCCGCGCCGCGCGCGCCTGCCGCCGTCCCTGGCCTCGCGTGCGCGTCGTGGACACGTTGGCGCTGGCCCGTCTGGCCCTGCCGCGCCCTCTCGTGCGCAATCACAAGCTGGGCACGATCGCCTCGTATTTCGGTACGTCGACCACTCCGGAGCACCGTGCGCTCGGGGATGCTCGCGCCACGGCCGAGGTCTTGCTCGGCTTCATCGCTCTTCTGTCCTCCGCGGGGGCTACCGACGTCGAAGACCTGATCGCGCTCAGCGACGCAGCCCCCTCGCGCAGGCCCGCCACCCCCGATTTCGTCGCCACACTGCCGACCTCCCCCGGCGTCTATCACTTCGTTGATGCCGCTGGCGATGCACTCTACGTCGGGTCGGCCTCGTCCCTGCGCTCGCGCGTGGGCAGCTACTACACGCGTGCCGAGAAGCGCACGAAAGTCCAGCGCATGGTCTCCCTAGCCTCGGGGGTGCGCCATTTCTCCACCGCCTCCGTGCTGGAGGCGCGCGTGCGCGAGCTGCGCGACATTGCTACCCTGGCTCCCCCGTACAACTCCGCGTCCAGGCGCCAGGCCAACCAGCACTGGGTGGTGCGCGAGGGCAACCGGGCGGTGGTTGTCCCCTCCGTGAGTCTGGAGGACCTGCCCCGCGCGCTGGGTCCCTTTGGCACGCGCGCGCACGCTACGCGCGCCGCGAACGCGATCGGCCGGGTTGTTGAGGAGGCGAACGGGAGGCAGTGTGCCGGCCTCATCGACGAGGCCGTGGCTGCGACCTCGCTCACCGTTCCCGACGTGCTCACCGCCGTCATGGCGCGCCTTGCCGCTCAGGGGCTCTTTGAGCCCGCAGCGCGAGCACGCGACGAGCTCAGCGCCTACATGGCGGGGGTTGAGCGAGCGACGATGCGCCCGGTCCTGTCCGCTGCGCGCATCGTGTGGGGCACGCGCAGGGACGCCGGCGAGCCCGGCTGGCTCGTGCACGTGGCATCCTACGGGCGCTATCTCAGCTCGCTCGTGGTTCCCCCGCACACCGATCCCACCGCCTGGATCGAGGTAGCGAGCGCAACGGAGCCGCTGACCGTCGACGGGCAGGCCGCGAAGGCCGCGTCGTGGGCTGAGACGGCTCTCATCTGCGCCCAGCTGAGCGAGGCGGGCACACGCCTGATCGAGTGGGATTCTCCTCTGCCGTGGGCCCAGCCCACGATGAGCCCGCTACGCGACGGGCGGCTGCGTGAGCTCCTGGCTCAGGCAACCGCCCATCCCTATGATCACTTGCGCGCCTAGGCACGCCGCGCATTAGCTGTTGGACGCCTGCGCCCAGCGCTCGACCAGGCGCGCTCCCGCGCCATCGGCCAGGGCCGCCTGAGCCCGCTGAACCGCGTCGCGCATGCGCGCCTCGAAATTATCCGCAGACACCGGGTTGTCCAGGCCCTCCCAGGCCAGGATGCCCGCGCCCACGTTGAGGGCCACCGCGTCACGCACGGCGCTGGATCCACCGCCAGCCAGGACCTCGCGGGCGACGGCGGCGTTGTCGCCAGCCTCGCCACCTGCCAGGTCTTCGATCGAGGATCCGGCCATGCCCAGGGACTCACGCGCATCGAAGGCGAGCTGGGTCACCTGTCCGCCCGAGACAATCCAGATCTGGTTCGAATCGGCGGTAGTCAGTTCGTCCAGGCCGGTGGTCGCGCCGCGCAGGACCAGGGCGGACAGGCCACGAGAGGCGTACACGCCGGCCATAAGGCGCGCGTTTTCTTCGCGAGCCGAGCCTATCGCGCAGGCCTGGACCTTGGCGGGGTTGGTCAGCGGTCCCAGCACGTTGAAGGCCGTGGGGAAACCCAGCGCCCGGCGCACGGGGGCCGCGAAGCGCATCGACGGGTGCATCTTGTTGGCGAACAGGAAGGCGATACCGACCTGGTCGAAAATGCGGCGCAGATCGGCGGGTTCCACGTCCAGGTTGACGCCGAGGGCCTCGATGACGTCCGCGGAACCGGACTTCGAAGTGGCGGCGCGGTTGCCGTGCTTGACCAGGGGAATCCCCATCGACGCCGCGACAATCGCGGACATGGTCGAGATGTTGACGGTCTTGTAGCCATCCCCGCCGGTGCCGACGATGTCGAGAGCGCGGCTCGGCAGGTCGACGCTGGCCGCGTGATCCTGCATGCCGTCGGCCAGCCCGTGAATCTCCTCGACGGTGGCACCCTTGATCGCCATGGCGGTGAGGAAGGAAGCCAGGCGAGCCTCGCCGAGCTCGCCGCTCATGACCTGGTCCATGAGCCAGTACGACTGGTCGTAGTCCAGTGCCTCACCACCGATCAGCGCGGCGATGATCGGCGCCCACTCCCGCCGGCTCATCGGGCGAGTCCACGCAGCACGTCGGCAACCGTCTCCTGAAGAATGATCGGGTCGATCGGATCCGAGACCGTGGCGGCTGCGCCGGCCCAAGTGGCCAGCCACTCGTCCTGGGGGCGTGCCGTCAGGAAGATGATCGGGGGAACGCCGTCGCGAGTCTCCTGAAGATCCTGGGCGACCGACATGCCGCCCTCCTTCTTCGTCTCGGCGTCGAGGATGAGTGCCGCGAAATCCTGCTGGTCGAACGCATCGCGCACGCCGAACCCGGTGGCGGTCTCGACCCATTCGATGCGGGGCGTGTCCTTGGAAGCACGCACACCGACACCGTTAATAACGGCGGCGCGCTTGTCCTTGTCGTCGCTGAAAACCAGGATGCGGACGGTTTCTTCACTCATGGAAGCTCTCCTTGCGTATGTGGCGTGAAAGACGCGATGGCCTCATTCTAACGGCTTGCGGGCGGCTCCCCCACTGGGAGCCGCCCACAAGCCAAGAGCGTGGCGCCGGGCGCTTACTGCATCGAGGACGTGCCAACGATGTCGACGACGGCGACGCTGACCGCGGCGGACGCACCGGACTGAGCGGGCGCGTTCTGATCGGGCTCGACGATGACGAGGCGCGAACCGACGGTGTAACCAGCGAGGTCAACGCGGGCCACCGACGCCTCGATCGGAGCGGGCTGCGACCACGAGGACTGGGTCTGTCCGTTGGCGCCGAAAGCGCCCAGCGTGAACTTGTACAGGACCGACTGGTCCTCGGTCAGTTCCTCGCCGGCACCCTTGTAGATCGTGTAGGTCTTAGCCTCGGTGGGAGGCGTCACACTCTCGTCGATCGTCAGGGTCGGCTCGGAACCGGGTTCGCCGGTCACGGTGATGCCCGCGGGCAGCTCCTCACCGGTCGCGGTCGCACCGGTCAGGATGGACTCATCCGCAAGGTTCTGCGTGCTCGCGCCCAGGATGTCGACGACGAACACCAGCGTCGAGTTCGGGGGGATCGAGGGGTTACCCTGAGCTCCGTATCCAAGGGAGGCGGGGATGACCAGCTCGACGCGGTCGCCCACATGTGCGTGCGCCAGGCCGTAGCCCCAACCCTTCACGACCTGCGCGAGGGAGAACTCGATGGGCTGGCCCTTCTGGTAGGACGAATCGAAGACGGTGCCGTTCCAGAGCGCACCAACGTAGTTGACCTTGACCTTCGCTCCGGGGCACACGAGCGCGCCGTCACCCTGCTTGAGGGTCTTGACCAGGACCTTGTCGGTGGGCTCGGCGCCCTTACCCGCAGCGATCACGGGGGTGTCCTCGCCGGAGACGGCGGGGAAGTTGCCCGTGCCGGTGCGATCCACGTTCGCGGCCTGATCCGCGGAATCATCGGTCGCGCAGGCGGAGTAGTCGATCTCAGCGGCGGCCACACCCCCGGAGGAGGAGGCGGTGGTCGACGTCAGGTCGGTGCAGGCAGACAGGCCGAGGGCCAGAGCGGCCACGCCGGCGAGGGCGCCGAAGCGGCGCAGAGAAGACATCATGGGTGGAGTCTCTTTCGGCTCAGTGGAAGGATTCGCCGCAGGCGCAGGTGTTCTGGGCATTCGGGTTGTCGATCGTGAAGCCCTGACGCTCGATGGTGTCGGCGAAGTCGATCGTGGCACCGCTCAGGTAGGGAACGCTCATGCGGTCGACGACGACCTCGACGCCATCGAAGGAACGGATGGCGTCCCCGTCAAGCGCGCGGTCATCGAAGTAGAGCTGGTAGATCAGCCCCGAGCAACCGCCGGGCTGCACGGCGATGCGCAGGCGCAGGTCGTCGCGTCCCTCCTGCTCAAGGAGGCTCTTGACCTTCGCGGCAGCGACGTCGGTGAGGATGACCTCGTGGGTGGGAGCCTGAGTTGCGGACTCGGACATGGTGCTCCTAACGGTGAAAAATAGACGTATGCGCTTGACACACTACTCCCCCGGCCCCGCCGCGCGCGAGGGCTGGGGTGCGCGCTTAGCGTAACCAGGTGCGCGCGATACGCCGTCCGGCATCCTCGAGCGTGACGCAGGCCTCCGTCTCGAAGACGCCGTGCAGTGCCCACTGGGCGCGCTCATAATGCGACAGGCTCGAGCGCGTCGTGAGGGCGACGACCGGCAGGGCCAGTTGCGCGGCCGCGCCGGTGAGCGAGTCCAGCGTCGAGGTGGCCAGCAGCGGCGAGGCCAGCTCGGGCTCGGCGATGATCAGTAGATTCGCGGTTTTGAGCGCCTCGTTGAGGTCAAGAAGGTCGGCAAGTAGCTGGCCCGTGGGCACGATGCGCCCGCCGCTCGCAGCGATGATCGAGCCGACGCCACCTGCGGCGCCGGAGCCGTATCCGCGCGCGGGATGGGTGTCGGTTCCGGCCAGGAGCGCTCGGCGGCGCACTGGGCGGTGGGCGAAGACCCCGGTCAGCAGCCCCGTCAGTGCTGTGTCCTGTTCCTCAATGGGTTCGAGGTCGGGGGCGACCGCCAGGACCGAGTCGAGCCCGAGCAGGGGGCGCGGCGTCGAGGCCGCGCACACCAGGTCCGTGCCACTGGCCGCGACCAGCTCCTCGGCGCACGTGAGTGCCCCGGGCAGTTCCTCGCCCGCAACCTGAGAGTCGGACGCCCCGAGCAGTCCGGCCAGGAAGCCCAGCCCACAATCCGGGAAGGCATTGTGGCCGCCCTCGACGACGACCATGCGCTGGCCCAGCGCCTGCGCCACGCGCTCGCCCGCGTCGCGGGTCGAGCGGGCGTCGGTGGGGACGCGCACGAACGAGGCCTCGGCGCGGCAGGCGGCCACGGCCTCGTCGAAAGTGGGACCCGACCCGAAAGGAAGGAGCGCCACATCGGCGCCCTCGCAGCCGACGCGCACGCCCCGGCTGATCTCTTCCAACGCGGCGCCGGTCGGCAGGAGGGGGCTGGCCCCATCCCACCGACCGGCTACGACGACTCGCTTCACAGGGAGGCCAGACGGGTCAACAGCAGCGCCTCCGCGAGAATCGCGGCCTTCAGGTCCGGGATCGACTGCGACTCGTCCTCCGAGTGCGCGTTCGTCAGCGGATCCTCCACGCCCGTGACGACGACCTGCGCGCCGGGGAAGATGCGTTGGAAGTCGGAGATGAAAGGAATCGAGCCGCCCACGCCGATGTTGACGGAGGGCACGCCCCAGGCCTCGGTCAGGCACTCGTGCAGAGTCTTCGTGACCGGGGAGTCCATATCGGCCTGGTAGCCCGCTCCCGCGTCCTCGCACGTGACCTCGACACGCGCGCCGAAAGGCACGTTGGCGAGCAGGTAGTCGGCCAGCTTGGCCTGCGCCTCGGTCGGGTCCACGCCCGGCACCGTACGCATCGACAGGCGGAAGCGCGTGTGCGGGGCAATCGTGTTCGATGCGTTAGAGACGGGACGAGCGTCGAAGCCGATGACGGAAATCGAGGGCTTGGTCCACATGCGGGCGGCGATGTCACCCGAGCCAGCCAGCTGGAGGCCCTCGACCATGCCGGCGGCCTCGCGCAGCTCCGCCTCCGGCCAATCCACGTCCGCTTGGTCCGAGCCACCCAGGCCCGGCACCGCCACGTCACCCACCTCGTCGAACAGCGACGCAATGAGCATCGAGGAGATCGCCACCGAATCCAGCAGCGGACCGCCAAACGCGCCCGAGTGGACCGCGTGATCGGCAACCGTCACGTCGACGGTCACGATCGCGTTGCCGCGCAGCGTCGTCGTCACCGCAGGCTCGCCGACCTTCCAGTTCGACGAATCCGTCACGATGATGACGTCGGCCGCCAGCTCGTCGCGGTGCGCGTCCAGGAAGGCCGTGAAGGACGGGGATCCGATCTCTTCCTCGCCCTCGATGAAGATGACAACGTTGACGGGCAGGTCAGTGCCCAGGATCGACAGCGAGCCCAGGTGGACAACCACGCCGGCGCCATCATCGGAGGAGCCGCGACCGTAGATGCGATCGCCGCGCACCTCGGCCTTGTAGGGGTCCATGCTCCAGCGGTCCAGCTCGCCCACGGGCTGGACGTCGTGGTGGGCGTACAGGAGGACGGTCGGCGCGCCCTCAATACGGGGAGTATGAGCCACGACGGCCGGCTTGCCCTGCGTGCCATCGGTGGCCTTCTCACTGAGGACCTTCGCCTCCAGGCCCAGGGCCTCGAAACGCTCGCGCAGGTGCTCGGCGCTGCGCTCCAGGTCGGCGGCGTGCGCCGGGTCCGACGACACCGACGGAATCGCGACCAGCTGGGTGAGCTCATCGAGCAGGGACGGGAAAGCGGCCTCGAGGCGCTCCCTCAGAACGGACGTCGACAATTCGTGTGAAGTATCAGCCATACGCCCAGGGTAGACCATGACAGTGCACGGCGGGTGCCCTTTCCGCTAGCCTGGGAGCGTGTTTGGACGAAGCAAGAACAATAGCGACGAGGCATCGACGACCGTCGAGCCCGTCTCCACGACCCCCGGCGGCAAAAAAGGCCGCCCCACGCCGAAGCGCAAGCAGGCCGAGGCCGCTCGTATCCGCCCCCTGGTGCCCGCCGACCGCAAGGAAGCTAAGCGCGCGGCGAGGGCGGCGCGCAACGCCCGCTGGGACGCCGAACAGCGCGCCCTGGTAACGGGTGATGAGAAGCATCTGCCCATGCGCGACAAGGGAAGCGCACGCCGCTTTGTGCGCGACTACGTCGATGCCCGCCACTCGTTCTCCGAGTGGGTTCTCCTCGTCATGATGGCCTCCATCATCCTCATCATGATCCTCTCGCTCTTTGGTAACAAGATCCCCGAGCAGACACAGGTCTACATCCTCTACGGCTCCACGCTCCTCATGTACGGCTCCTTCATCGTCACCGGCGTCGAGGCCATGCTCGTGTGGCGTAAAATCAAGGCCGCCTTCACGCAGGAACACCCCCGCGATGAGATCCCGCGCGGCACCGGCTACTACACCTTCTCGCGCATGATCATGCCGCGCCGCTGGCGCTCCCCGCGCCCACAGGTGGACCGCGGCGAGTACCCGAAGTAACACCGGCCTCACTCACACTCACGGTCCCATGCCCATCCACAGGGCCTGGGGCCGTGTCGTTTCTATCCACAGGCCTCTGGCGTGTCGCGCCCCCATCCACAGGGGGCCGCGCGGGACTGGCGTCACGAGCTGTCGTGGCGTGATCCTGGAGGGGCGCCGCACGACCGCCGCGCCACACGGAAGGACACCGCCATGCACGTCTCAGTCACTCTCACCGCCACCTCCCACGTTCGCATCGATGACGATGAGGAGGTGCCGGTGTCGGTGTCGGCCACCTCAGCCGACGAGGCCGACCCTCCCGATTGGGTCCCCAATACCGCTGCGCTGGCCCCGGCCTCGTCCGCTCGGATCCCCCGGGGGTCCGCGCACACCGAGCCTGTCTCCCCAGGTCCCGACACCACGGCCTCGTCCAAGCCCAGCCCCGCAGCCTGCCTGCGCGTCGAAGACCCCACCGAGGAGGGGCCCGTGCGCGAGGGCATGTACGGGCCCATGCACTGGCTCGACGACCGCCACGTCACCGCGCTGCTCTCCCCCTACATCTGCGAGGGCTGGGACACGGGCGACTACGCCAGATTCGCCGACCTCTCGGGCACGGACGCACGCAGGCTGCGCTCCCTCCTACCCCCGCTCGCCCGCAGCGACCGGCAAAACAACGCGCCGCGCATCGCCGACCTGCTGCGCGCCGCCACCCGCATCGACGGCCTGACCCTGGAGGGCTACGTGATTCGCGCTCCCCGCTGGGACGAACGCGTCAGTATCGACACCGTGTGCGTGCCCGAGTCGGCGATCATCGCCCACACGGGACGCCCCATCGACGACTCCTCCTACCCGGCCTACCAGCATTGGCTCACCCTCGCCGACGTCCTTGGGCTGGGCGACGACGCCATCCCACCCGACGAGATGCGCATCCTCACCCGAGACGCAACAGCCACGCGCTGGTGGTGGGCATGGTGGGACTAATCAACTACCCTTGGAGCTATGATCCGACGCGCGTACAACTGGACATTCCGACACTTCATTTCGCGTTCCAACCCGGAGCAGGCACACCACATGGGCCTGGGTGCGATCTCCCTCGCCGGGCGCTGCGCCCTCACGCGAGGGCTCATGCGGGCGACGCTGGGCTACATGGATCCCCTGCGCACGCCGACGCGCACCGTCGGCGGCGCCGAAGTCCCGCTCATGCTCGGCCACCGCACCCTGCCCTCCCGACTGGGCCTGGCCGCCGGCATGGACAAAGACGCCGAGGCCGTCCTGGGCATGAGCGCCCTGGGCTACGCCTTCGTCGAGATTGGCACCGTGACGCCGCGCCCCCAGCCGGGCAACGAAGCGCCGCGCCTGTGGCGCCTCATGGAGGAGCGGGGCCTGCGCAACCGCATGGGCTTCAACAACGCCGGCGCCGATGCGGCCGCCGACAAGCTGCGCGAGCTACGCTCGACGCCCGCCGGGCGCCGAGCAATCGTCGGGGCGAACATCGGCAAGAACAAGGTCACCCCCGAGGCCGACGCGCCCGCCGACTACGAGTACTGCGCGCGCGTCCTGGCCCACTGGGTCGACTTCGTCGTCGTCAACGTCTCCTCACCCAACACGCCGGGCCTGCGCGACCTTCAGTCTGTCGACCACCTGCGCCCGATCCTGCAGGCGGCGCGCCGCGGCTGCGAGGCCGGGGCACCCGACCGCGTCATGCCTCTGTTCGTCAAGATCGCTCCCGACCTGGCCGACGAGGACATCGTCGCCGTCGTCGAGCTGACCAAAGAGCTGGGCCTGGCCGGCGTCGTCGCCACGAACACGACGATCAACCACAACCTGGGTGAGGGCGGAGTGTCCGGCGCTCCCCTGCTGCCCCGCGCCCTCGAGGTTGTGTCTCTCGTCGCTTCGCACCTGGACGAGGAACAAATCCTCATCGGCACCGGCGGCATTTCCTCCCCCGAGGACGCGCTGCGCATGATCGGTGCGGGCGCGGACCTGGTCGAGGCCTTCTCCGCCTTCATCTTCGAGGGCCCGTCCTGGCCGGGCGAGGTCTCCCGCGCCCTCCAGCGCGCCTGAGGAGCAACGTGATCATCGAGCTGACCGACGCCGATCTGGCCGCGGATCCGCGCCTGGACGACTACACGCGCCTCAAGGACGTGCGCCTGCGCTCCAAGATCGAGCCGGAGCGCGGCCTGTACATGGCCGAGTCAGCCAATGTCATTGAGCGCGCCCTGCGCGCGGGCCACAACCCTCGGTCCTTCCTCATGTCGAGGCGCTGGCTGCCCACCCTGACGGAGCTGATCGAGGCCGCGACCGGGGCCGCCGACGGCGCGGAGCTGCCGGTCTTCGTGGCCGACGAGGACATCTTGGAGCAGATGACGGGCTTTCACCTGCATCGCGGCGCCTTAGCCGCCATGCAGCGCCCCATCCTTCCCAGCCTTCACGATCTGCTCGTGACCGCACGCGGCGGCTCCCCGGCGCGCCGCATCGTCGTCCTGGAAAACCTGGTCGACCACACGAACGTGGGTGCGGCCTTCCGCAGCGCGGCGGCGCTCGGCGTGGACGCGGTCCTCGTGACCCCGCAGTGCGCGGACCCGCTGTACCGGCGCTCGGTGCGCGTGTCCATGGGGACGGTTTTCCAGGTGCCGTGGACGCGCCTGGAGTCCTGGCCCGGTGACATCGCGGCCCTTCAGCGCGCCGGGTTTACGGTCGCGTCCCTGGCTCTCTCCGACGATTCCGTGTCCCTCGACGACTTCGCGTCGCTTCCCGCACTCCAGGGGCCGGACGCCCGCCTGGCGATGGTCATGGGCACCGAAGGCGACGGCCTGGGACGGCGCACGATCGCGGCATCGGACTATACCGTCAAGATCCCCATGGACCACGGCGTCGATTCCCTCAACGTCGCGGCCGCCTCCGCGGTGGTCTTCTGGGCCACGCGGGGCATCGGAGCCTCCTAGGCACGCGAGCGCCACCGTACGCGGCCCGCAACGAAACGAGGCCGGAGCTGGAAACCCAGCCCCGGCCTCGTGCCGATTGAATATGAGCGTCAGCTCAGAGTCTCGACGAGCTCACGGATGACCTCGACGCACTCCTCCCAGCCCGACACGGCGCGCGTCGCGTAGCCGGCGGCCTTGACGGGATAGTCGTTACCCTCGGGATCCAGGCGGTCCCCAATGAAGAGCATCTCGGAGGCGGGGATCCCCGTCTCCTCGACGAGCTTGCCCATGCCGTAGGCCTTGTCGATGCCGCGCGTCGTGATGTCAACCGAGGTCGACCCGCCCCCGCGCACATCCAGCTCGGGAACGTCGGGCTGCACGGCGTCGCGCAGGGCTGCCTTCTTGGTCCCATCGGGATCCCAGGCGCGCTTCGCGTCCAGCGGTGCCTCCTGGCCAAGCGCCGAGAAGGTGATCTGGGAGCCACGGTCCTCGATGATATTGCCCCACGGGTTCTCCTCCCACAGGCCAAGCTCACGAGCGTGACGCTCCAGGGAGTCGATAACGCGAGCGGCGACCTCGGGGTCCAGGTCGTGCGCGTAACGCTCGACCCACGCCCCGCCCTCAAAGCGGTAGTAGCGCGTGCCGCAGGTGGGCATCAGGTGCAGGCGCGAGAGCTCCTCATCCGAGGCATTCAGGTTGTCCAGCACCTGCGTGCGGAACTGGCCCATCTGGCCACCGGAGATGATGCACACCTCCACGTGATCGAGCAACGAGCGCAGCGCCACATCCATCTCGGGCGGCAGCGGCGACTTCGAGGGGGCAAGAGTGTCATCGAGATCAAAGGCAACGAGCTTCACGATGCCACCCTACTGCTTCGCAGCTTCCGCGTCTTCGATAGCGCGCTGCGCGGCCTCAGTCTCCTCATCGGTAGGCACCGACAGGACCTGCAACAGCACGACGGACGCGACGAGGCCACCCCACACGAGCAGGATCGTCAGGATCATCAGAGCGATAGCGGGAGCGGTCACTTGGCGCCTCCTTCAATCGAAGCGGTGTCATCGGCGTCGTCAGCGAGGATCTGAGCGACCGTCGCGTGCGTATCCACCGGGCGGTGCTTCCACGGAATGAGAGTGAAAATCAGAGACGCAATAAGCGCGACCGCCACAGAACCCCAGCCGAAGATTAGCAAGTAGCTGCTGGGGTAGTCTTCGTAGCCTTCCTTCAGGATCTTCACGATCGACATCGCCATCATGACGAAGAGGACGACCGGGATGACGATACCAACGAGGGGTTCCCAGAGCTTGGGGACCTTCACGCTGGACACCGAGTTGATGTGGGCACGTAGGACACCCAGGCGCGGGCCTGCGACTGCGCACAGGACGGCGAACATGATCGCCGAGGACACGACGCCGACCGAGTTGATGAACTTGTCGACGATGTCGAGGTTGTTCAGGCCCGATCGGGTGCCGAAGAGCACCAACGAGATGGCGGTGGCGGGAACGCCGAGAACGAGAGCCGAGCGGGCGGGCGACCAGCCGAACTTATCCTGGAGTCCGCCGGAGACGACCTGGAGCAGGGACAGCAGGGAGGTGACGCCGGCCAGGACCAGGGACGAAAAGAAGAGCACGCCGAAGAGGGGCCCACCGGGCATCATCGAGATGATCTTCGGGAAGGTCACGAAGGAGAGGATCGGGCCGGACAGGCCCTTGACCTCGGAGACGCTCACGCCACCCTGGTGCGCCATAAAGCCGATGGCGCTGAAGACGCCAATGCCAGCGAGGATCTCGAAGGAAGAGTTCGCAAAGCCGGCGACCAGAGCGGTGCCTGTCAGGTTCGACTTGGGCTTGAGGTAGGAGGCGTAGGTCAGCATGATACCGAAGCCCACGGACAGCGAGTAGAAGATCTGCGCGAAGGCTTCCAGCCACACCTTGGGGTCGGCCAGCGCGCTCCAGTTCGGCGTGAAGAAGGCGTTGAGGCCTTCAACGGCGCCCGGCAGGAAGAGCGCTCGGACAACGAGCGCGAGGAAGAGGATAACGAGGAGCGGCAGGAAGACCTTGTTCGCAGCCTCGATGCCCTTGGACAAGCCGCGACCGATGACGAGGAGGACGAGGATCCACACGAGAGCGAGCGGGATCATGACGGCCCAGGCGGGCGCCCACGAGAAGGTGTTGCCAGGAACCCTCTCAAGGAAGGACTCCAGGAAGAACGACGTGGGATCGGCGCCCCAGGCCTCGTTCACGGAGTAGATGGTGTACTGCACGCCCCACGCGAGGACCGCACCGTAGTAGACCATGATGACGAAGCAGACGAAGGTCTGGAACCATCCGACGAACTCGCCGCCGCCGATCATCTTACGCAGCGCCCACGGCGGGGAGCCACGGAACTTGTGTCCGACTGCGTAGTCGAGCCAGAGCATGGGGATACCGACGAAGACCAGTGCGACCAGGTACGGGACCAGGAAGGCACCGCCGCCGTTGGAGTAGGAGACTCCGGGGAAACGCCAGATATTGCCCAGGCCGATGGCCGAGCCGATGGCTGCCAGCAGGAAGCCAGTCTGGCCGCTCCACGAGTCACGCGCGCGGGGCGCGGGGCGGGATGCGGTTGATGACATGAATCGTGTTCCTTGCAATCGTTTGATTTTGGGATAATGCTCAGTCAGACTATGGCTCCTACACCCTCCTGTCAGCCACAGTCCACGATATAGAACGTGCTTTTGACCTCTTTTTGACGAGGCCATGGCTGGTTTGTGGGTCGCTCAGGCCTCTGGCGGGGCCTGCCGGGCCCGGCGATGGGCCGTTTAGGAAACGACGCCCAGGCCGTGGAAAAGCGCCGCAATGCCCACGACAACGGGCAGGGAGGCGAAGGTCGTCACGAGAACGGTTCCCTGCGCGATGCGCTCCCCCGCCTTGGCCCGAGTGGCCGCGATGTAGGCGTTCTGCGCGGCTGGCAGGGCAGCCATGATGGTCACCGACATGAGGGCCGGGCCCGCCAGTCCGAGCAGCACTCCGACGCCGCACGCGATTGCGGGCTGGAGGGCAAGTTTGCAGGCGATAGCGCAGACAGTCGCCGCAATACCGGAATCACCGGACGCCGAGCGACGATCAACGAGGGACGCACCGAAGGATAAGAGGATCATCGGGGGCGCGGCTGCCCCCAGCATCGAGGTCGACACGTCGAGGAGCGTCGGCATCGGCCACCCCGCCGCGGAGAACAGGAAGCCACACGCCGCTGCGATAACCATGGGATTGCGTGCAACGACCCGAGCGATGCCGACCACCGACGGGCGCTGGCCCGATCCCGCCAGATCCGCCAACACAAAGAACATCGGGGTGAAGAACCCCAACTGAAACACCAGGATGGGAACAACAGCGGAGGCATCGTTCAGAACGTAGACGGCGATCGGGATGCCGATATACGCGCCGTTATTGAGGGACGAGGCCATGGCCCCCAACGTGGTTTCGCCCCGCGTTAGGCGCAGGAACAGGCGGGCGACGGCCACGAAGAGGAGCGCTGTGCCTACACCCGACGCGGCGGCCACGGCGAGCGGAGCACCGAAGACGCCAGATGTTCCCGTCGAGACGATGGCGTGGAAAAGCATGGCCGGGGACGCCACCCAGTAGGTCGCCGACGCGAGGGAACCCGCTGCCTCGGGCCCGAGCGCTCCAGCGCGGCGAGCAATCCAGCCGACGCCGATGATGAGGGCGATCGACAGGACCGACCACAGAATCGACGCCATGCGTAGGGGGATGCCGTCAGCGCCAGGAGGCCACGGCCTCGTCGACCTTGGTGAGGGCCGAGGCGATCGCCATGTGCATGTCCAGGTACTGGTAGGAGCCCAGGCGACCGCCGAAGAGCACGTCCTTCTCCCCCGCCGCCATGTCGCGGTATGCCGCAAGCGTCGAACGGTCCGACGGCGAGGCGATCGGATAGTAGGGTTCGTCGCCCGGGCGGGCGAAGCGCGAGTATTCGCGCTGAATGATCGTGTTGGTCGCGCCGCTTCGATCCCGCTCGGGGTGCAGGTGGGCGAACTCGTGGATGCGCGTGAAGGGCACGTCGCGATCCGAGTAGTTCATGACGGAGCAGCCCTGGTAGTCGGGCACGTCCACGACCTCGGTCTCGAAGTCGAGGGTGCGCCAGCCGAGCTCGCCGGCCTCGTAGTCGAAGTAGCGGTCGATCGCGCCCGTGTAGACGACCGGGACCTGGCCGACGGTCGCGGCCTTCGAGAACGGCGAGGAGGCATCGAAGAAGTCCACGCCCGTGTGCACGGTGATGCGCGGGTGGTCGACCATGTTCGCGATCCACGCGCCGTAGCCGTTCAGGGGCAGGCCCTCGTAGCGGTCCTGGAAGTAGCGGTTCTCGTAGGTGAAGCGCACAGGCAGGCGCGTAATGATGGAGGCGGCCAGCTCGCGCGGATCCGTCTGCCACTGCTTGGCCGTGTACCCCGCGATAAACGCGTCGTAGAGCGGGCGGCCGATCAGGCTGATGGCCTTCTCCTCGAGGTTGCCGGGTTCTCCCGTGATCTCGGCGGCCTGGCGCTCGATGAGCGCGCGGGCCTGCGCCGGCGAATAGGCGGCTCCGAAGAACTGGTTAATCGTGCCCAGGTTGATGGGCAGCGGGTAGACGACGCCCCGGTAGTTGGCGTAGACGCGGTGGCGGTAGTCGTTGAAGGCCGTGAATCGGTTGACGTAGGACCACACGCGCTCGTTCGACGTGTGGAAGAGGTGCGTGCCGTAGCGGTGCACCTCCACGCCCGTGGCCTCGTCGACCGAGGAGTAGGCGTTTCCTCCGATGTGGTCGCGACGCTCGATGAGGGTCACGTTCATGCCAAATCGCTCCGCGGCCTCGCGGGCGAACGTCAGGCCAAAAAAGCCCGATCCAACAACGAGCAGATCCACTCCACTCCCCTTTCACGGTAGTCAGGACAATGGTAGCTGCCCCCACCCGCGGGCGCGCCTGCATGTGATCGACGAGGCCGGGGCGTGGACTCGCGCGGGCGGCGCGGCGGCGCTCGCTTATCCTTGTTCCCATCTGCATTTTCGTCAGGGAGGGCCGGATCATGGTGCGCATCGCCGTCGTCGAGGACGAAGCAGTCTCGCGCCAGCTCCTCGCCGACTATCTCGCGCGCTACAGCGAAGAAAACAACGTCTCTTTCGAGGTCACCTACTTCGAGGACGGCGGAGCCATCATCGGTGACTACAAGCCGGTGTACGACATCATCCTCATGGACATCCAGATGACGCACGTGGATGGCATGAGCGCGGCCCACGCGATCCGCGAGGTCGACCAGGAGGTCGTCCTCGTGTTCATCACATCCGCCGCGCAGTTCGCGATCCACGGCTACCAGGTGAGTGCGCTCTCCTACCTCATGAAGCCGCTGCCCTGGTTCGCGTTCTCGCAAGAACTATCCCGGTGTCTTCAGGCCGTGGCCAAGCGGCGCGGCGCCTCGGTCCTCCTGCAGTCGGGCACCTCCACGCACCGAGTCGACGTCGCGGACATCGTCTACGTCGAATCCATCAAGCACCGCTTGGACGTGCACACGATCTCCGGCACCCACTCCATCACCTCGTCGCTCAAAGCCATGGAGGCTCAGCTCGACGGGCACGACTTCTTTCGGTCGAACTCGTGTTACCTCGTCAATCTCGCCCACGTGCGCGGCGTCGCCGACCAGGAATGCCTCATGACGGGCGGGGACAGCTTGCGCATCTCCCGGCCTCGTAAGAAGGCGTTCATGACGGCTCTGGCCAGCTTCGCGGGCGGGATCCACTGACGTGTTCGAGTCCCTGCCTGACATCCCGCGCCTGTTCACCGCCCTGGCCGAATGGGGCGCCGCCCTCGTGTACGTGTTCGTCGTCGCGCGCTCGGCGTCGTCCAATGCCCTGAGCCCGAACGCCGCTATCCCCCGCTGGCGGCTCACCGCCGCGGCCGTCGGCGGCCTCGTGGTGCTCGTCGGCGCCCAGGAGCTGCTCGGCCGTGCTCCCCTGTCCCTGTGGGTACCGGGCATGATGAGCGCGTACGCACTCGTGTGGTGCATCATCCGCGTGGGAACCGCGCTGGACTGGCGCTGGGTGACACACATGAGCGCACGCGCTTTCATCGTCGCCGAGCTCGCTGCCTCCCTCGCCTGGCAGGTCGTCGTCTACTCCCACGCTGACAAGCCCTACTGGCACCCCGTATCGTTCAGCGGTTTTGCTGCGATCTCGGCAACGTGCCTGGCCATCGTCTACGTCTTCGAACGGCGCGTCTTCCGCCAGGGGGCGCCGCCCGTTCTCCGTTTCGCGGACCTCGCCTCCGGCGTGTTGATCGGCATCGCCACTTTTACCCTGTCCAACCTGAGTTTCATCTCAACGCAAACCCCGTTCTCAGGACGCTCCGGCTTGGAGGTGTTCTACATCCGCACGCTCGTGGACCTGGCGGGCTATGCGATTCTCTTCGCCCAGTTCGAGCGCATCCAGCAAAGCGCCACCGAGCGCGAACTGGCGTCCATCCAAGCTTCTCTGGATGCCCAGCACCACCAGTACCTGGCCGCCAAAGAGGACATGGAGCAGGTGGCGCGCGCTCATCACGACCTCAAACACCAGGTGGAGGCGATTCGCGCGGAGCTAGACCCGGGACGCGCCGCCGCATCCTTTGCCGAGCTCGAGTCCTCGATCGAGCAGATCGGACAGCAGTACCACAGCGGCAACGCGGTCCTCGACGTCATTCTGACGACGAAGGGCCGCGCGTGCGCGGCAGCCGGTATTAACTTCACGGCGGTCGCAGACGGCGCCCTGCTGGGTTCCATGTCGTCGATGGACATCGCGACCCTCTTCGGCAACGCCCTCGATAACGCGATCGAGGCCTCGCGCCGCATCGATGATCCCGCCAAGCGACTGATCAAACTGGCGCTGTTCCGTCAGGGGCAGATGGTGGTGATCCGGGTCGACAACTGGTTCGACGGCCGCCTCAACACAGACGCAGGTGGTCGCCTCACGACGATCAAGCCCGACACCGTTCGACACGGCTGGGGGGTTAAATCCATCCAGTGGACGGCCCGCAAGTACGGCGGCCAGGCGGTCACGGACGTGGCAGACCACTGGTTCACACTGACGGTTCTTCTCCCGTCCACGAATGCCCAGGAGGACTCATGACTGTCATCAAGACGCCCCGCCTGCGCCTACGTCCCTGGTGCGAGGCAGACGCTACCGCGCTCTTTGAGCTGGCCCGCGATCCACGCATTGGGATGCTGTGCGGGTGGAAGCCCTTCGAGCGCATCGACGATGCCCACGAGGCGCTGTCGACCGTCCTGGCGGCACCCGACAGCTACGCGGTGACGCTCGCATCGACCGGTGAGCTCGTGGGCTCAATTGCGCTGCGCATTGACACAGACTCTCCCGAGGCAAGCGTCGCCGACATCGGATACTGGATCGGCGCCCCGTACTGGGGCAACGGTTATGCGACGGAGGCTGGGCACGCCATCATCGAGCGCGCGCGTGAGCTGGGCGTGTCGACGATCATCCTGACGTACTTCGACGGAAACGAGGCGTCGCGCCGGGTCTCCGAAAAGCTCGGGTTTACGTGGCGCAGCCGCGATGAGGACGTGGAATACCCGCTCATCGGTCAGCGCCTCACCGTCCACCGCACAGAGTTGGCGCTGACGGCGCGCTGACGGCGGTGCCTCTTAGTTGAAGCCGAGGACCGCCGCCGCGACCTTGTAGCCACCGCGAACAACCGTCGGCGACGCGTGGCGCACGAGGCCGGCGAGCAGGTCCTGGCGCAGGCGGTCCGTGGCCTCGGGGTTGATCTGGTCCATGGTCTCCCAGATCTGCTCCTTGAGGGCCAGGTGCTCGGGCGTGCCCGACAGCTGCGCCATGACGGAACAGACGACGGCGTTGATGCGCAGGTAGTGGACCATATAGCGCCAGAGCTTGTCCTCGACGTCGGCGCGCGGGGGCAGCGCACGGGTCATCGCCTCGTTGACACGGGCCAGCTGATCCAGGCGCGTGATCATGACCTTCTCGTTGACGGACTGGTCGTCGCGCCCGATGAAGTAGTGGTACAGGTCCACGTCCAGGTAGCGGATCGTCGAAATGTAGGGCAGCGGCACGAACGAGTACAAGTAGTCCACGTAGAACGTGTGCTCGGGCATGACCAGGCCGGACGCGCGCACGACCTCCGTGCGCATCGTCAGGGCGTGCATCATGAGGTACTGGTCGTAGCGGCACCGGCGCAGGTCCGCCCACCCGAAGGTGCGCCCACGCGGCAGGACGTTGCGGTAGCGGATGACGGCCTTGTGAGCCTTGCCCTGCTTGTCGTACACGTAGTTGGTGACGAGCAGGTCCAGGTCGCGCCCGGCCTCGCGTTCCTCGCGCAGGACGTCGAGCACGGCGTTCGTGGCGCGCCGATCCAGCCAGTCGTCGGAGTCGACGACGCGCACGTGCGTGCCGGTGGCAGCGGCGAGACCGGCGTTGACGGCACCGCCGTGCCCCTTGTTCTCCTGGTGGATGACCTTGACGGAGGGGTAGCGCGCAGCCCACTCGTCGGCGATCTCCGCTGTACGGTCCTTCGAACCGTCGTTGACGATGATCGCCTCGAGTTCGTCGCCGTATCCGACGAGCGTGGTCAGCGCCCGGTCGAGGTAATCCTCGGAGTTGTAGGCGGGCACGATCACCGTCAGCAGCGGCGCGCTCATGGAGTCTCCTCTCGTGAAGTCTGCCAGTAGTCTACTGTGCTGCGCTGACCTGCGCGTCCTCCTCCGTCGCCTCCTGCTTGAAGATCACTTTAAATATGGGGAAGAACACCCAGAAGGAGATCGCAGCGTTGATGATCATCGTGACGACGTCGGCGACAGTTTCGCCGCCCGCGCCCATCGCCGAGATCGCCCAGGCGTAGATCGGGTCCTTGTACAGGACTTGGAGGGCGGCTGCCGCGATCGTGATGACGACGTAGGCGACCGCGTACCAGAAGGCGGCCTTGCCGACGGACGAGTTGGATTTGAAGGTGACGTTGCGCTGGGCGAAGAAGTTGATGACCTGCGCGATCAGCAGGGTGATCTCGACGGCGAGGAAGTATGCGAGGCCACCGCCTCCTCCCATCGACATGGAGCCCGCCGGGTAGTCGAAGAGGAAGACCGTGTGGCCGTTGGAGACGCCGACGGGCAGGAACTGGAAGGCTGTATCAACGAGGCTTGTGTGCGCGAACACTGCCTTAAACGCCGGCATGAGGGCGACCTGGAGAACGGTGATGCCGTTGGAGAGGATGAAGAAGACGATGAACTGGGCGGCCGTGGTGTGCTTGTCTTCGAAGGCGGTCCACCAGCGCTTGAAAGCCTGCATGAGTTGTCCTTTACGTCAGTGTGTTGAACGAGGCCGGGGCCGCGTCATCGGGTCTGGTCGAGTTCGCGCTGGGTGGCCTTGTTAGCGCGCGCGTTGGAGATGAATCCGAGGGCGGCGCGGGTGAGTCCTCGCAGTGGGTGACCGTTCACGGCGAGGAGGATCGCGTCCACCATGTCGGGGCTGGCGGCTCCGTTGCTCATCTTCGCGATAGCTCGGAAGGGCATGTTGAGGACGAAGAGGATGTTGAGATCCGGGGTTCCCTTCGCGTCCGCCTTCGCCTTGAGGGCGTGGAGCCCCCGTCCGGCGACGCGGGCGAGCCAGGTCTTGGCGCGCGTCATCTCAGAGAGCGGGTCGGTGGCGACCAGGTCGTCCGTGGGGTGGGCGGTCGGGATCGTCCGTCCCAGCAGGATGGCGAACTCGCCGTTGGTGATGCCCGCGACGTCGGCGCTGAGGTAGTGGCCGAGTGCCGGGTCGATCGGCGCCGGTGTGGTCCCCTCGACCTCGACGGTGGCGCTCAGCGGCGTGTCGGAGACGTTGCGTCCCACGTGGATCGTCCAGGTTCCTGCCTCGGTTTCCCACGCGCCGCGCGAAGTCTCCCAGTGTCGGAAAGTGTAGCGGTCGAAGGGAATCGTGACGCTCACCGAGTCTCCGGCGCTGACCTCCACCTTGGTGAATCCCTTGAGCTCGCGGGCAGGGCCGAACACGCCGCCGGGGGCGCTCACGTAGAGCTGGACGACCTCGGCGCCGTCGCGCCTGGAGGTGTTGGTGAGCGTGAGGGTCGCCCCCTCCTCGTTCACTGCAAGGTCGGAGTATTCGAAGCTCGAGTAGGACAGGCCGTAGCCGAAGGGGAAGGCAACGTCCACGCCTGCGGTCGTGAAGTAGCGGTAGCCGACGAAGGGGCCTTCTCGGTAGTAGGCCAGCGGTCCGGTCGCCGGGTACCAGGCGGCCGTCGGATGGTCCTCGTAGGAAAGCGCATAGGTTTCGGCCAGGCGTCCCGACGGATTGACGACACCGGTGAGGACATCCAGCATCGCTCCGGCTCCTCCCTGACCGGTCAGGTACCCGTTGACGAGCGCGGGGACGGCGCTCGCCCACGGCATCTCGACGCTGGCCCCACCCGTCAGGACGACGACGGTGCGCGGATTGGCTGCGACGACGGCCTCGATAAGCCGATCCTGGCCCTCGGGCAGGCGCATGTGGGGGCGGTCCAGGCCTTCGGACTCTGCCAGCTCGTCGAGTCCCACGTAGAGGAGCGCCACGTCAGCGCTCTTCGCGAGGGCCACGGCCTCGTCGATGAGGGCGTCGCTCGTTCCACCATGACGGTCGTAGCCGCGCGCGTATCCGGTCAGGACGAGGCCTCGAGAGGCCTGTCCCCCGGCTTCGAGCAGCTCGCGCGGGGATTCGACGCGAGTGGGGTTGACCTGGGAGGAACCCGATCCTTGTAAGCGCGGAGTGTCGGCGAGGTCGCCGATGAGGGCAACCCTCGTCCCTGCGTTCAGGGGTAGCAGATCGTCCTCGTTGCGCAAGAGTGTGATCGCCTCGGAGGCGATGCGCGTGGCGAGAGCATGATGCTCATCGAGGTCGTAGGGCGTGGGCGCGGGGAGTCCGGCGCTGGCCGTGGCGACGGTGAGGACTTCTTGGGCGCGGGCGTACACGTCGGAGGCGTCCAGGCGACCGTTTTCGACTGCCTCGACGATCTGTCGTGCGCCCGCCAGACCGGGGGCGGGCATTTCGAGGCTGCCGCCGGCGCGGGCCGCCTCAACGGCGCTGTTCGAACCTCCCCAGTCAGAGATGACCATGCCGTCAAATCCCCACTCGGTGCGCAGGATGTCGGTGAGCAGGTGCTTGTTCTCGTGCGCGTAGGTGCCGTTGACGAGGTTGTAGGAGCTCATGATCGCCCGCGGCTTCGCGGCTCGGCACACGATCTCGAAGCCAGTCAGGTAGATCTCGCGCATGGTGCGCTCATCCACGATGGAATCCGACGCCATGCGGCGCAGCTCCTGGGAGTTGACGGCGAAGTGCTTGGGGCAGGCAGCGGTGCCCGTGGATTGGATGCCTTCGACGAGTCCGGCCGCCATGCGTCCGGAGAGAACCGGGTCTTCGGAGAAGTACTCGAAGTTACGCCCGCACAGGGGCGAACGCTTGATGTTGAGGCCGGGGCCGAGCAGGACATCGACCCCGAGGCCTCGTGCCTCCAGCCCCAGCGCCTCGCCCATGTCGCGCGCGAGCTCGGGGTTCCAGGTGGCCGCGAGCGCCGAGGCCGTCGGGAAGCAGGTCGCCTTCTCGGACTCGGCGATGCCCAGGTGGTCGGCGTCGCCGAGCTGACGGCGCACGCCGTGGGGGCCGTCGCTCATCACGAAGGAAGGGACATTCGCCGTGGGAATCGGGCGAGAGTCCCAGGCGCTCGATCCCGAGAGGAGCGCCGCGGCTTGCAGGAGGGTGAGGTTGGTAGCGTCCGTCAGTGCTGCGTGTTCCATCGTCGAGAACTGCCTTTCGTGCTCCGTCGCGTGTGTTGTCGATGATTCCAGTGTGGGCCACGGATCCCTCTGTCACAGGAGCGCGCGCATGATTTGTCGTTTGTCGGCTGTGTTCTGCACGCTCAAGGCCGTGTCACCCCTGGGATAAGATGGCACTATGACTGATACCGTGGGCCCGGCGCACGGCGAGAACGACGCTGTTTCTCCCCGAGCTGTCTTTGTCGACGTCGATGGAACGCTGTGCGATTCGCGCCAGCGCGTCCCCGACTCAGCTATTCGCGCGTTGGCACAGGCACGTGAAAGGGGCCACCGCCTGTTCGTTTGTACGGGACGTTCCGTGCCCGAGGTCTACCCGCGTTTCTTCGACCTGGGTTTTGAGGGCATCGTCGGGGGTGCGGGAGGGTACGCCGCGGTGGGCTCCACCGTGCTGCTCGACGAGCGCATGCCCGCCGACCACGTTCAGGCTCTGACCCGCATGTGGGAGGAGCTGGATGCCTTCTACGTGTGGCAGGGTCCCGACCAGATGGGTCCCTCGCGCGGCTACCTGGACTTTTTCGTGCCCCGCGCGAGCGAGAACCCGCAGGATTGGGTCGAGTACGGGGAGTCGGTGACGCCCTTCGTCGTCGACATCGACGGTGGGGCCTTCACGAAGGTGACGGCCTACGTGCCACCGGATAAGGCCTCCCTGGAGCGCGTGAGCGCCGCCCTCCCGGAAGGCTACCGGGCCATCATCGGCTCGGTGGGAGCGGCCGGGTATGTCCCCTTCGAGATCATTCCGGATCACCTGTCCAAGGCGGTGGGTATGCAGGCCGTGTGCGAGCACATCGGCATCCCCATGTCACGCTCCGTGGCCATCGGCGATTCCAACAACGACGTCGAGGCCGTGGCTCGCGCCGGTATCGGCATCAGTATCGGGGATGGCTGCGCGGCCCTCGTCGAGGTGGCCGACATCGTCGCCCCCGCGGTTGGCGACGGCGGCCTCGCATGGGCCCTAGCCGCCGCTGGACTCATCGACGAGGCACCCAACCCGGCCTAGGCCTCGGCGATCGTACATGTTGCCCGCTGTCTCCGCGTGGCTCCACCACCCCCTCACCCGTAACTCCGCCTTCATGCATCTGTGGGCGGGCCAGACCGCCGCGCAGGTCGGCTTTCAGGTGGGAACCCTAGCCACCTCGGCAATCGCGATCACGATCCTGCACGCCAGCGAAACGCAGATCGGCGTCCTGTCGGCGCTGCAGACCGTGGCGTTTCTTCTCGTTGGTCTGCCCGCGGGGGCGTGGGTGGACGGGTGGCACAAGCGCCACGTCATGATCGCCGCCGACATGGCACGTATCGGCGCCCTCATTTCGATCCCACTGGCATACGGCCTAGCCACCCTGACACTCACCCACCTGATGATCGTCTCGGCGCTGCTGGGCCTATGCACCGTCTTCTTCGACGTCGCCTACCAGTCCTACGTGCCGATCATCGCGTCCAAACGCTCTATCGGCGCGGCAAACGGGCGCCTCGAAGCCTCCTACCAGGTGGGACACGCGGGTGGACCGGGCCTGGGCGGATGGCTCCTCGGTATCATCGCCCCTCCCCTGGTCTACCTGCTTACCGCCCTGACCTACGCGCTGTCTACCTGGGCCATCTGGCGCATCCGGGCCCCCGAGCCCACGCCTGCTCGCACCGGTGCCCCGCTCCTCGCGCAGATCCATGAGGGGCTCTCTTTCGTACGGGGCCAACACTTGCTCTTCCCGCTCTTTTCCTGCATCGCGGCCGCCGCCTTCGCGGGCGCGGGCGTCCAGGTGCTCCTGCCGATCCTCGTCCTGCGCACGCTGGACATGAGCGCTACCCAGCTCGGCCTCCTCCTGAGCATCGGGGCAATCGGCGGGATCCTCGGTGCGCTCACGCGCTCGGCATGGATTAAGCATCTGGGCATCGGGCGCACCATTGTCGTCACAAGCATCATCGGCGTCACTGTCCTAGCCGCCCAACCGGCAGCCGTTCACGCCCCCGCTGCGGCCGCAGCAATCATTGCGGTCTCCGGCATTGTCTCCTCCTATTTCCTCACCATCTACAACGTCACCCAGATGAGCCTGCGTCAGGAGATCTGCCCGCCCCACATGCTCGGACGCATGAACGCGATCTTTCGCTTTGCCGTGTGGGGCGTCATGCCGCTGGGTTCCCTCGCGTCCGGTGTGGCCGCCTCGTGGATGGGGGTCGAGGCCGCCATGTACGTCTTCATTGCTCTGGCGGTCGGCGCCAGCATCGCCATGGCCTTCACGCCGGCCGCCCGCATCCCGGGGGCCAGCGCCGACTCCGCCATCCCATAATGTGACGAGCTCACTGGCCTGTGGCGTGCCAACGCCGCTGCCTCCGCGATACCATAAGTGTGAGGAAAAACGCATGAGCCAAGGAGGCCACCATGAGCACCGCAACGTCCATCGTCGAGGCCCTGGGCGGTTGGGATAACATCTCCAATCTCGAAGCCTGCATCACGCGCATCCGCCTGGACGCGGCCAACACCGACCTCATTGACGAGGCCAAGCTACGCGCCGCAGGAGCCTTCGACGTCGTCATCGTGGGAGACGCCGTCCAGGTCGTCATGGGACCCGACTCCGAGGACCTCGTCGACGAAATGCTCGCCAGCCGGTGACCCTCTCCGTCCGCGCGCCCTTCGCCGCACACATCGTGCCCCTGTCTGAGGTACCCGACCCCGTTTTCGCCAGCGGCGTCGTCGGTGACGGCTGCGCGCTCCTCCCACTGGTCGCCACGGGGTGTTTGACCGTGCATGCGCCCGTCAACGGCGTCGTCACTAAGCTCAAACCCCACGCCGCGATCGTGACATCCACGAGCGGGGTGTCCATCCTCATCCACCTGGGCATCGACACCGTCAGCCTGCATGGCTTGGGGTTCGCCGCCCTCGTCCAGGAAGGCGACGTCGTCGCCGCGGGCGATCCGCTCATCCACTGGGACCTCACCCCCGTGCGCGACGCGGGGCTCTCTCCGTGCGTGCCCCTGATCGCCGTCAGCCCGCCGGGCACCGCCGTCAGTCTCGAGGCGCGCCCCGGGCAGGTTCCGGTACTCACCCCACTCTTCACGGCCTCGGTTCCCGCGTAAGGCGGAGCCGCCCCGCCACCGATACCAGCCAACCACACGGAGAACCCCGCAGCCCATCGGCCGCGGGGTTTCACCGTCTCTTGTGAGCTCTCAGCGCACCGCCGCCGTCAGCAGGCCAAACAGCGACGTCAGACGCTCGTTGGAGGGCAGGTCCTCGATGAAGACCTCCTCGCCGTCAGAGTCGCACAGGGGCACGCACCAGTTGGGGTACTGGTCCGCTCCGGTACCGGGCATGTTCTGCGGGCGCACGTCGCCCACCGCATCCACGAGGGAGGCGACGACGAGCTTGGAAGGAACCTTCGCCACATAGCGGTACAGGCCCTCGACCATGTCGCGCTCGCTGGGCTCCGCACCATCGATGCAGCCGTACTCGTGCAGACGCGCCGCGACCTGATCGAGCTCGAGGCGATCCGCCGCACGCACGGTCTCGATATCGTCGGTCAGCAGGCCGAGTTCGCTACGCAACGTCGTCTGGATGCCTCGGATGTAGCCGAGGGTGGGCGGCAGGTCGTGGATATTGACCGCAGCCAGCGCACGGTCACGGTAGTGCTCGGGACGCAGCGGCCAGCCGCCGCCCTCCTTCTCGAACCACACGACCGAGGTGCCCAGAACGCCGCGATCACGCAGGTAGTCGCGCACCCAGGGCTCCACGACGCCCAGGTCCTCACCGATGACGACCGCACCGGCGCGCTGAGCCTCCAGCAGGATGACGCCCATCATGGCCTCGTGGTCGTAGTACACGTAGGTACCCTCGGTGGCCGCACGGCCCTCCGGGATCCACCACAGGCGGAACATGCCCAGGATATGGTCGATACGCACGGCACCGGCGTTGGCCAGAGCGGCACGAACCATGTCTCGCAGCGGCGTGTAGCCGGTCTCCGCGAGAGAACGCGGCGACCACGGCGGCTGGGACCAGTTCTGGCCCTGCTGGGAGTAGACGTCCGGCGGAGCACCCACGGTCATTCCCTTAGCAAAGAGCTCGGGACGGCTCCACTTTTCCGAGCCATAGGCATGAACACCGACGGCCAGGTCGGCCATGATGCCGATCTCCATGCCGACCTCACGCGCCACCTGCTGGGCGTGAGCGAGCTGCTCAGAGGCGATCCACTGGCACCACTCGTAGAAGTTCACGCGGTCAGCTAATTCGAGGCGCTCAAGCTCGACGCGCGGAGACGTCGAGCGCTCCAGGTCCTCGGGCAGCTCGATCGTCCCCTCGCGCTCCACGAGCGCGCACCACAGCGCGTAGTTGGACAGCTCGGAGCCGCCTTCTTCGACGAAGTGATCGAACTGGGACTGGCGGTGGTAAGAGCGCGGCACGGCGAAGATGATCTCAAGCGCCTTGCGCTTGGCCTCCCACGCACGATCACGGTCGATGAGATCCTCGCGGCTTGCGAACTGGCGCGTCTCCTCGCGCAGCTGCTCGATGGCCTCGCGCGCGGACTGCGGCAGCGCCGCGTATTCCTCGATGGACTCGGGGCGAACGTAGATCTGGTTGAGCCACCGCCGCGACACCGGCAGGTACGGGGACGTCTCCAGCGGAGAAACGGGCTGCGAGGCGTGCACCGGATTGATGAGCAGGAAGTCCGCGCCCTTGTCCGCGCAGACGGCGGCCAGATCGGCCAGGTCTGTAGCATCGCCGATACCCCAGGAGGATGCCGAGCGCGTCGAGTAAAGCTGGGCATTGACGCCCCACGCGCGGCGCGACGACTCCAGGATCGGCAACGACAGCGTGTTCGGGACGACGATGAGGGTCGCCGACTCCACGCGCCCACCTTCGACGGTGGCGACGAGGCGATGCCAGCCAAGCGGAACCCAGTGCGGAACGTCGAAAGTCGCTCGCCCCACGAGCTGGCCGTCGATCATGCGCGGGGGCACGTAGCGATCAATCTGCTCGCACATCCCCTTGCGTCCGTCTTCCAGGACCCACTGGACGTTGACCCACGCGCCGTCGGGCACGTGCACGGGGAACAGGTAGCCGCCACCTTCGCGGGCCACGATGGTCGGAGGAATGGTCCGCCGCCACTCGCGTTCCTCGGTCAGTCGCATCGCATAGTCGACGTCTCCCACCGTGGACGATTCGTTGAGGGGAAGGCCGAGGGCGCCGAGAACCTTGAGAAGGGTTGGGGCACCAACACCCACCCAGTTCCCGTACCAGTCCCAAAAGCCGGTTGCGACGCCGTTAGCATCGGCGACACGGCGCAGCTGGTCGATATTGTCGGATGCGGGCGAATGAATATCCACGGATCAAGCTCTCTACGTTGTGGGCTGGTGATGTTTAAATTTTAGGCGCGAACCCGCTGTGACAGAGCCTCCACAGGCGTGTCATGGGCCACGGATTCGAGGGAGGCAATCATTGCCTGGGCAATATCGTCGGACGTTGCCCCACACACAATCTGCACGACGTCGCCGGAACGGACGACCGCTAGGACACCATCGACGCGCAGCGCGGCCTCATCAACCGCCCGCTGAGTCTTTACCTGAACACGGATACGCATTGTGCAGGGTTCGATCTCAACAATATTGAGGTGTCCACCCAGCGCGTCGATGAGCGCTTTCGCAATCGTCATCGGAGCCCCTTTCACGCCGTTACTATTTTGCGATTCGAGTCACATACTAAATGTGACCTGCGCAAAAGGCAAGTGGTGTCCGCTACACGGCCACGACGCCTCTGAAGCCGTCAGCGCTCCACAATTCCAACGAACACCCATTATTCACGGGCAGTTGGATTGTCGGCGCACAGTTAGCACCTAACACAAGCGGGACTTTCGACCCGTGACGAAGGCGTAGGAGCAAGCACGCCACAGCCTCGTCACAATACGACGTGAGGGGGAGGACCCCACGGCCCTCCCCCTCACCTCGCTTGCAGCATCAGTCGCGCGTCAGCTTGCGATGGGTGACGCGATGCGGATTCGCAGCAGCCTCGCCCAGGCGCTCGACCTTGTTCTTCTCGTAGGCCTCGAAGTTGCCCTCGAACCAGTACCACTTGTCGGGATGCTCCTCGGTCCCCTCCCACGCGAGGATGTGGGTGGCGACGCGATCCAGGAACCAACGGTCGTGCGTGACAACGACGGCGCAACCGGGGAAAGCCAGGAGGGCGTTCTCCAGCGAGCCGAGGGTTTCGACGTCCAGGTCGTTGGTCGGCTCGTCCAGCAGGAGGAGGTTGCCGCCCTGCTTGAGGGTCAGGGCCAGGTTCAGACGGTTGCGCTCACCACCGGAGAGGACGCCCGCGGGCTTTTGCTGGTCCGGCCCCTTGAAGCCAAACGCCGAGACGTAGGCGCGCGAGGGCATCTCGACATTACCGACCTGAATGAAGTCGAGGCCGTCGGAAACGACCTGCCACAGGGTCTTGTCGGGGTCGATGCCGGCGCGCGACTGGTCGACGTAGCTGATCTTGACGGTCTCGCCGATCGTCAGCTCGCCGCCATCAAGAGGCTCAAGGCCGACGATCGTCTTGAAGAGCGTGGTCTTGCCGACGCCGTTGGGGCCAATAACGCCCACGATGCCGTTACGAGGCAGCGAGAAGGACAGGCCGGAGATGAGCGAGCGATCGCCGAAACCCTTCTGCAGGTTCTTAGCCTCAATGACGACATTGCCCAGGCGCGGGCCCGGCGGAATCTGGATTTCCTCGAAATCGAGCTTGCGAGTGCGCTCAGCCTCCGCGGCCATCTCTTCGTAGCGAGCCAGACGGGCCTTCGACTTGGCCTGGCGACCCTTGGCGTTGGAGCGAACCCACTCAAGTTCTTCCTTGAGGCGCTTGGCCAGCTTGGCATCCTTCTGGCCCTGGACCTGCAGACGCTTCTCCTTGGTCTCCAGGTAGGTCGAGTAGTTGCCCTCGTAGGGGTAGAGGTGACCGCGGTCGACCTCGGCGATCCAGCCGGCGACGTGGTCAAGGAAGTAGCGGTCGTGGGTCACGGCGATAACGGCGCCCGGGTAGGAGGCCAGGTGCTTCTCGAGCCACAGGACGGACTCGGCGTCCAGGTGGTTGGTGGGCTCATCGAGCAGGAGCAGATCAGGCGCCTCGATGAGGAGCTTGCACAGCGCGACACGGCGACGCTCACCGCCCGACAGGACGGAGACCGGCTGGTCCGGCGGGGGGCAGCGCAGGGCGTCCATCGCCTGGTCGAGCTGGGAGTCGATATCCCAGGCATTGGCGGCGTCGATCTCGGTCTGCAGCTTGCCCATTTCATCCATGAGGGCATCGAAGTCGGCGTCCGGGTTCGCCATCTCTTCGGAGATCTCGTTGAAGCGGGCGAGCTTGCCGAAAATGTCGGCGGCGCCCAGGCGCACGTTCTCGATGACGGTCTTCGTCTCATCGAGGACGGGCTCCTGCATAAGGATGCCGACCGAGTAGCCGGGGGTCAGACGAGCCTCGCCGTTGGAAGGCTCATCGAGTCCGGCCATGATCTTCAGGATCGAGGACTTACCGGCACCGTTGGGGCCGACCATGCCGATCTTGGCGCCCGGGAAGAACGCCATGGTGACATCGTCGAGGATGACCTTGTCACCAATGGCCTTGCGAGCCTTGATCATCTGATAAATAAACTCCGCCACGTTACTCCGTTCGGGTGGTTCGAGGCGCGCACGCGCGCGCGGGTTCCCCTCTATGGTAGCGACCCCGCACCTCCCGGGCCGCCGCCCCGGGCACCGCAGGCATCGGTGATCCTCATCTCAGGGACAAAACGGGGGAATTTCGCGCCTTCCGCGCAGTCACGGGCATCGCGCTTGGTTACGCCTCCGTAGTGATTTGCCGAAAACTACTCCAATTTTTTAAAAACTACGTGCATCTCTACGACTTTTAAGACAAACTTTTAAGTACCGGGGCGCGTACGCACCCCTGTTAAACATGGCCACCTACGGGAAGGAGCGCGGATGCAAGCCCCTACACGCATCTCGATCGACGCCGTGCATGCCCCCGTCTATCACGTTCCCAGTGCCTCCTCGACGCTCGACGTGGCCGCCCACCTCCTCGCGGACACCGCCACGCCCACCCCCCACCTGACGACCGTCATCGCCGACAGTCAAAGCGCGGGACGCGGGCGACTCGGACGCTCCTGGGTCACCCCACCCGGCCAGGCCCTCCTCGCCTCCACGATCGTCTCTCTGCCCGTATCCCTGCCCACCGAGGCGCTGGGATGGCTCCTTCATGCCTGCGCACTGGCCGTGCGCGACGCCCTCTCCGAGCGGCTGACACCCCTCGGCCACGCTATCACCCTCAAGTGGCCCAACGACGTCCTCGTGGACGGTCAACGCAAAATCTGCGGCATGCTCGCCCAACTCGCCCCGGCCTCGTCCCACTTCACGACCTGCGTCATCCTCGGCTACGGCATCAACATCGCCCAACCAGCCGGGACCATGCCCACCGCCCACGCCACCTCCCTGTTCGCAGAAGGCGACACCCTCGCCGGCGAGGACCCCACCAGTGTCGCCCACGAGCTCCTCGGACAGATCCTGGCCGGACTCGACGCGCGCATCCGCGCCCTCATCACCCACGGCGACGCCGCCTCCAGCGGCCTACACGCCGAGGCCGAGGCCGCCCTGCCCCTCATCGGCACCCGCATCGTTCTCGCCAGCCCCACCGACGCGCACGGAACTCCAGCGCTCGAAGGACTCGCAACCGGACTCGCCCCCAGCGGAGCGCTGCTGCTGCGCACCGACGACGGGTGCACCCACCAGATCGACGCCGGAGACGTCCTGACGACCGGCACCCCCCTGACCCCCGTTCACGACACCAAGGAGAAGCGTGCGAACAATTAACCGAATCCTCGTCGCCAACCGCGGCGAAATCGCCCTGCGCGTGTGCCGTACCGCCACCGACATGGGTATCGCCACGATCGCCGTCTACGCCGACCAAGACATGGCCGCGCCCCACACGCGCGAAGCCGACGAGGCGCTCTCCCTGGGCGGAGACGACGCCGCGTCCACCTACCTCAACGGCGACAAGATCCTGGCCATCGCCCTCGAAACGGGAGCCGACGCCATCCACCCCGGATACGGCTTCCTGTCCGAAAACTCCGAATTTGCGCGCGCCGTCGAGGACGCCGGCATCGCGTGGCTCGGGCCCGCTTCCTCCGTCATCGATGCGCTGGGCGACAAGATCAACGCGCGTCGCATCGCCGAGGCCTGCGGAGTCTCCCCCGTTCCCGGCGTCTCCGAGCCGGTCACCTCGCGCACCGAGGTCGAGGACTTCATCGCGTCGGCTGGCTACCCCGTGGTGCTCAAGCGCGCCGACGGCGGCGGCGGCCGAGGCATTAGCATCATCCGCTCTGCATCCGACCTGGACCTGTTCTTCGCCCGCCACACGGACGCCGCCGACCTGGGCGCCCACTTCGTCGAGCGCTTCGTCGAGGTCGCCCGCCACGTCGAAACCCAGTCCGCGCGCGACTCACTGGGTAACTTCCACGTCATCTCCACGCGCGACTGCTCCGTGCAGCGCCGCAACCAGAAGCTGGTCGAAGAGGCCCCCGCCCCCTTCCTGCCCGAGGGCGCGCACGAGAAGATGGTGGCCGCTTCCCGCGCGCTGTTCGAACACGTGGACTACGTCGGCGTGGGCACCGTCGAATTCCTCCTGGAGCCGGACGGCAACATCTGGTTCCTCGAGGTCAACCCGCGCCTCCAGGTCGAGCACCCCGTCTCCGAAGAGGTCACGGGCATCGACCTGGTGCGCGAGCAGATCCGCATCGCCCAAGGCCTCGCCCTGACCACCCCGCCCGAGCCTCGCGGCCACTCCTTCGAGTTCCGAGTGACCTCCGAGGACCCCTCCAAGGACCTCACCCCCACGGCCGGGCGCCTCGACGAGGTCCACTGGCCGCTGGGCCCGGGTATCCGCCTGGAGCTGGGCATCGACCAGGGCGACTCCGTGCAGACGGCCTTCGACTCGATGATCGCCAAGATCATCGTGACGGGTGCGGACCGCGAGCAGGCCCTGGCCCGCTCCCGCCGCGCGCTCGCCGAGTTCTCAGTCCAGGGCGTGGCCACGCCCGTCCCCGTCTACCAGGACATCATCAACGACCCCGACTTCTGCGGCGTCGGCGGCTTCAACGTCTCCACCCGCTGGTTCGAGACGACGTTCATGCCCCAGCACGACTACTCGGATCTGGCTGTCCCCGCCGAGGCCTCGTCCACCGCGGATCTGCCGCGCCAGACCTACATCATCGAGCTGGACGGGCGCCGCGTCTCCCTGACCCTGCCCGCCGGTATGTTCAATGCCCCGGCCGCCGCCGCCCCGCGTCCGCCGCAGCCGCTGCGCTCGACCCCGCGGCGCTCCGCGACCTCCACGCACCAGGCTGGTCCCCACCAGGGCGCTCCCGGCGACATCCTCGCCCCCATGCAGGCCATCGTCGTCGCCCTGGCCGTGTCCGAGGGCGACCAGGTCGAGGAAGGCCAGCTCGTGGCCGTCCTGGAAGCCATGAAGATGGAGAAGCCTTTGCTGGCTCCCCGCGCGGGCACCGTCACCTCCCTGTCCATCAAGCAGGGTGACACCGTGACCGCCGGAACCCGCATCGCCCACATCGCCACTGACAAGGAGGCGTCATGACCACTCCCAATCGATTCACTCGCGAAGGGTTCATCCAGGCTCAGGAAGCGATCGCCAAGGAGGCCGAGGAAAAGGCCGCCCAGCGCCAGCACGCCAAATCCAAGCTGACGGCCCGCGAGCGCCTCGCGCTGTTCTTTGACGACGGCGTGTGGCATGAGGTCGGCCAGTTCATCGGCGGGTCGGTGCGCGCCGGTCGTGTCGGTTCGGCGGTTGCCGCCGGTTATGGCCGTGTGCAGGGCCGTATGGTGGCCGCGTACGCGCAGGATTTTTCGGTGCTGGGCGGGACGCTCGGCAAGGTGGAGGGCGACAAGATCGTCGATCTCATTGACCGGGGCATTCGGATGCGCATTCCGATTGTCGGCATTCAGGATTCGGGCGGTGCCCGCATCCAAGAGGGTGTCGTCGCTCTGGCCCAGTACGGTCGTATCTTCAAGAAGACGTGTGAGGCCTCGGGCCTGGTTCCTCAGATTTCGATCATTCTTGGCCCGTGCGCGGGCGGCGCAGTCTACCAGCCGGCCCTCACCGACTTCATTGTCATGACGCGCGAGAACTCGCACATGTTCGTGACTGGCCCGGACGTCGTTGCGGCGACGACGGGTGAGAAGGTGACGCTCGATCAGCTCGGCGGCGCGACGATTCATAACTTCCAGTCCGGGGTGGCTCACCATATGGCGGACACGGAGGAAGAGGCGATCGACTACGTGCGCTCGCTGCTGGACTACCTGCCTTCCTCGTGCGAAGTAGATCCCCCCAAGTACGAGTACGTGCCCAACGCCGACGACGAGGCTGCGGCTCGCGCGGTCGCCGACCTGGTGCCCACTTCGGTGCGTCAGCCCTACGACGTGCGCGACGTCGTGCGTGCGCTCGTGGACCACGGCGAGTACGTGGAGATCCAGGATCTGTTCGCTCCCAACGTGACGATTGGTTTTGCGTGTGTGGACGGCCAGTCGGTGGGTATCGTGGCGAACCAGCCGATGAACGACGCGGGCACGCTGGACGTGGATGCCTCGGAGAAGGCGGCACGTTTCGTGCGTTTCTGCGACGCGTTTGGCCTGCCGATTGTGACCTTCGTGGACGTTCCCGGTTACCGTCCGGGCACCGAGCAGGAGCAGGCGGGCATTATCCGCCGCGGCGCGAAGGTGATTGTTGCCTACGCGAACGCGACCGTGCCGATGGTGACCGTCATCCTGCGAAAGGCCTACGGCGGCGCCTATATCGTCATGGGCTCGAAGTCGATTGGCGCGGACCTGGCGTTCGCGTGGCCGGACGCGCAGATCGCGGTCATGGGTGCCGAGGGCGCAGCCTCGATCATGTATCGACGTGAGCTGGCGGCCGCCCGCGAGGCCGGCACCTTCGATGAGACGAAGGCCGAGCTGGTTGCCCGCTACGAGGAGGAGACCGTCAACCCGGAGGTCTCCGTGGCCTCGGGTCAGCTCGACGGCATCATCGCCCCCGCCGATACCCGCCAGACCATCATCGACTCCCTGCACCTGCTGGCCACCAAGGACCAGAGTGCCCTCCATGTCAAGCGTCACGACAACGGTCCCCTGTGACCGGTGTCGTTTGAGAAGTATTGTCCCCGATCGAAAGTATGAACATGTCGTTTGTGTCCTCTCTCAATGAGACCCCCTACGCGCTGACCTTCGCCGGTCAGGCGACCCCGTGGCGCGCCGCGCTCGACGAGATTGCCCACGACCCCGAGATCTCCGCGATTGTCGCGGGCGTCATCGAGGCCTCGGACAAGGTGCTCTCCCCCGTGCGCCGCTCGCTGGCCACCCAGTCCGTGGCTGTCCTGCCCTTCACGCTTCCCGCTCCCGACGGTGAGGTGGCCGTGACCCGCGAGGTTGCCGGTCCCGACGAAGCCGCCCTGTCGGTTCCGGGTATCGTGGCCGCCCAGCTGGGTGCGCTCATCGACCTGACGCGCGCGGGCCTGAACATCGTGGCAAACCAGCCCACCGCGTTTGAGGGACACTCGCAGGGCGTGCTCGGCGTGGAGATCGCACGCGCGTGGATCAATGGGGACGAGGCCCGGGCCGCGTCCGTGTTCGCGCTTGCTCGTCTGATCGGCGCGGCTGCTGCCCGCGTGACGCGCCGTGCGCGCGCCCCGCATGCCGGGGAGGCAACCTACATGGTGTCGGTGCGCGGCGTGTCCGACGCGCTGCTGACCCGCATCGTTGACTCCCTGCCCTCTACCTCGCACCCGTTGTCGATCGCACTGCGCAACGACACTGACACGCACGTGGTCTCGGGTGCACCGAATGACCTGGCTTCCCTGGTGGCCGCCATCGAGCGCGTGGCCGCCGCCGATAAGGCCGCGCACGACGCCCACGAGCGCGGCGGTCGCCCGCTGAGCCCGGTGTGCGAGTACCTGCCGGTCTACGTGCCCTTCCACTCCCCCATGCTCGCCGACGCCCTCGCCCTCGTGGACGAGTGGGCCGCGCAGTGCGGAATCGACGCCGAGCTTGCGCACACGCTGGCCGCCGCCGTACTCACCACCCCCGTTGACTGGCCCGAGCAGATCGGTGCGGCCGCCGACTCCGGCGCCGCCTGGATCGTCGACATGGGTCCGGGCGCGACCACCGTGCGCATGACCCGCTCCCTCGTCGAGGGCACCGGCGTTGGTGTCGTGGCCGCCGGAACCGCTGCGGATCGCGACAAGGCTGCGACCCCCGGCTGGGCCCCCGAGCCCGGCACCGATTGGTCGCACCTGCGCCCCGGCCTCGTGACCCTGCCTGACGGCAAGACCGTCGTGGACACCGCCTTCTCGCGCCTGACCGGCCGCTCTCCCGTTCTGCTGGCCGGCATGACCCCCACGACCGTGGACCCCGAGATCGTCGCCGCAGCCGCGAACGCCGGCTTCTGGGCTGAGATGGCGGGCGGCGGCCAGGTCACCGAAGAGGTCTACAACGAGAACCTGGCGGGCCTGCGCGCCCAGCTGCGCCCCGGCCACACCGCCGAGTTCAACTCCATGTTCCTGGACCGCTACCTGTGGAACCTTCAGTTCGGCCAGGCCCGCATCGTGTCGCGTTCGCGCGCATCCGGCGCCCCCATCGACGGCGTCGTCATCTCCGCGGGTATCCCCGAACAGGACGAGGCCCTAGCTCTCATCGAGCAGCTGCGCGCCGACGGCTTCCCCTACGTGGCCTTCAAGCCCGGCACGGTCGACCAGATCCGCAAGGTCATCGCGATCGCCCGCGAAGCCGACCCGATCAAGGTCATCGTCCAGGTTGAGGACGGCCACTCCGGCGGCCACCACTCCTGGGAGGACCTGTCAGACCTGCTGCTGGCCACCTACGCGCAGCTGCGCGCCCAGTCCAACATCGTCCTGACCGTGGGCGGCGGCATCGGCACCCCCGAGCGCGCCGCCGACTTCCTCACCGGCGACTGGTCGGCCCGCTACGGCCGCCCGCCCATGCCCGTGGACGGCGTCCTCGTGGGTACCGCCGCGATGACCACGAAGGAAGCGCACACCACCAAGGCCGTCAAGGAACTCCTCGTGGCCACCCCCGGCGTGCCCGACAACGACGACCTGGGCGGCTGGGTCGGCGAAGGCGTGACCCGCGGCGGCATGACGTCGGGCCTGTCCCACCTGCGCGCCGACATGCACGAGGTCTCCAACGCGGCGGCAGCAGCCGCGCGCATCATCGCCGAGATCGGCTCGGACGGCGCCCAGGTGCGCGCCCGCAAGGACGAGATCGTCGAGATCCTCTCCCACACGGCCAAGCCCTACTTCGGTGACCTCGAAGAGATGACCTACGAGGCCTGGGTGCGTCGCTTCGCTGACCTGTCCTACCCGTGGGTTGATCCCACGTGGCAGATCCGCTACCACGACCTCCTCCAGCGCGTCGAGGCGCGTCTGGCCCCCGTGGATCACGGCGAGGTCGAAACCCTGTTCCCGACCGTCGAGGACGTCGCCGACGCACACGCCGCGGCCGACCGCCTGCTGGCCGCCTACCCGAACGCCGCGACCACGCACGTCACCCCCATCGACGCCGCCTGGTTCCCGGCCCTGTGCCGCTCCTACCCCAAGCCGATGCCCTTCGTCCCGATCCTGGACGACGACCTCATCCGCTGGTGGGGCCAGGACTGCCTGTGGCAGGCGCAGGACGAGCGCTACAGCGCCGACCAGGTCCGTATCATCCCCGGCCCCGTCTCTGTGGCCGGCATCGACCGCGTCGACGAGCCCGTGGCCTCCCTCCTGGGCCGCTTCGAGGCCGCCACGGCCGAGCGCCTCGCTGCCTCGGGTGCCGTCGCGACGCCCGTCGCCTCGCGACTGGGTAACGGCAAGCCCGCCGCCACCGTCGAGGAATGGCTGCGCAAGGTTCCCTTCATCTCCTGGACCGGCCACCTCATGACCAACCCGGCCGCGATCCTCGACACCGAGCGCGTGTCCCTGAACCCGACCGAGTCCGGCGTGGACATGGTCATCCACCTGGACACCGCGTGGGATGACGACCCGCGCGGCGCCGAGAAGCACGCGGTGCGCGAGCTGGTCTTCCCCCTCGTCCTGTCGGGCGAGGACGGCGCGGTGCCCGTCGTCGACGAGGCCAAGCTGCCCCAGCACATGTACGCGATGCTCGCGGCCACCGCCGGCGTGACCTCCGTGTCCGTCGCGGGTGACACCGTGGACGCGCTGCCCGTCATGGTTCCCTCCGCCAAGTCCGTCTTCGGCGAGGCCCACTACTCCTTCACGCTGGCCCCCACCCTGGGCTTCGACCACGCCGAGGCCACGGGCGCCGCCCTGCCCGCCAGCTACGAGCTGGCCGCCTGGGCACCCGACGCCCTGCTCGGCCCCGCCTGGCCCGCGATCTACGCGGCCCTGGGTTCGGCCATCCACAACGACTACCCGGTCATTGAGGGCCTGCTCAACGCCGTCCACCTCGACCACTCGATCACGCTGGAGTACACGCCCGAGCAGATGCTCGAGCGCGGCATCACGACGATCGACGTGACCAGCCACGTGGCCGCCGTCGACGAGTCCTCCTCCGGCCGTATCGTCACGGTCGCCTTGGACCTGAAGGCCAACGGCGAGCACGTCGGCGCCACGCAGGAGCGCTTCGCGATCCGCGGCCGCGCCACCGGCAACCGCGCCCCCTCCGAGGCTGCGCCCTTCGGCGGTGCTTCGATCGAGGTCGTGGACACGCCGCGCTCGGTCCTGCGCCGCGTGAGCGTCAAGGCCCCCGACGACATGACGCCCTTTGCGATCGTGTCGGGCGACTACAACCCGATCCACACCTCCTACGCGGCCGCCAAGGTCGCGGGTATGGACGCGCCTCTCGTGCACGGCATGTGGCTGTCGGCCACCGCTCAGCACGCGGCCGAGGCCGTGGTGGCCTCTCAGGGCGGCGCTCAGATCGCGGGCTGGACGTACTACATGTACGGCACCGTCGACCTGAACGACGAGGTCGAGATCACCGTCGAGCGCGTGGGTCGCGTCGTCGGTGGCGGCCTGTCCCTTGAGGTCACCTGCCGCATCGACAAGCAGGTCGTCTCTCGTGCGTCTGCCTACACCTTCGCCCCCAAGGTTGCTTACGTCTACCCCGGCCAGGGCATCCAGAGCGCCGGCATGGGCCTGGACGAGCGCACCAAGTCCAAGGCTGTGGACGAGGTCTGGCGCCGCGCCGACGCGCACACCCGCTCCGCGATGGGCTTCTCCATCCTGGCGATTGTTCGCGACAACCCGACCGAGATCGTTGCTCGCGGCGTGACCTACCGTCACCCCGAGGGCGTCTTGAACCTCACCCAGTTCACGCAGGTCGCGCTCGCGACCCTGGCGATTGGCCAGACGGCCCGCATGCGCGAAGAGGGCGTCCTGGTTCCCGGCGCTGCCTTCGCCGGTCACTCTCTGGGCGAGTACGACGCTCTGGCGGCATACGCCGAGGTCTTCCCGCTCGAGATCGTCCTCGACCTGGTCTTCCAGCGCGGTTCCACGATGCACTCGCTCGTGCCCCGCGACGACAAGGGTCGCTCGAACTACCGCATGGGTGCCCTGCGCCCGAACCAGTTCGGCGTTGACGACGCTCACGTCGTGGAGTACGTCGCCTCGATCGCTCAGGCCTCGGGCGAGTTCCTCCAGATCGTCAACTTCAACCTGGCCGACCAGCAGTACGCGGTCGCCGGTACGGTCGCGGGCCTGAAGGCCCTCGAGGAGGACGCCACCAAGCGCGCTGCCGAGCGCGGCGGCAAGCGTCCCTTCATGTACGTTCCCGGCATCGACGTGCCCTTCCACTCCACTGTCCTGCGCAGCGGCGTGGCAGACTTCCGCGCGAAGCTCGACGAGCGTATTCCCGCCGAGATCGACCCCGCCAAGCTCGTGGGCCGCTACATCCCCAACCTGGTGGCGCGTCCCTTCGAGCTCACCCGCGAGTTCGCCCAGTCCATCCTCGACGTGGTTCCCTCCGACACGGTGCGTGAGCTGCTCGAGGTTCCCGGCGCGTGGGACGCGGCCCTGGCCAACCCGGGTGTTCTGACCCGCACGCTGCTCATCGAGCTGCTGTGCTGGCAGTTCGCATCCCCGGTGCGTTGGATCGAGACGCAGCGCGTGCTCCTCTCGACGCAAGAGGCTGCCCCCGGCGTTGCCGGCCTGGGCGTCGATCAGGTCATCGAGGTCGGCCTCGGTGCCGCGCCGACCCTGGCCAACCTGGCCTCCCGCACCCTGCTCGCCCCCGAGTTCGCGCTCTCCCGCGTCGACGTGTTCAACGTCCAGCGCGACGAGCCCCGCGTCTACGCGACCGACGTCGCCGTGATCGAGGACGAAGAGGACGAAGAGATCACCCCGGCCGCCTCCGAGGCGTCGGCCGCTCCCGCCGCTCCTGCTGCCCCCGCGGCTCCCGTCGCCGAGGCCGCTCCGGCCCCCGCCCCCGCGGCTCCTACCGGTGGTCCTTCGGGTGCCGACGTTGCGGATCTGCCCTTCACGGCGTCCTCCGCCATCGTCGCCCTGCTGGCCTTGTCCGCGAAGATTCGCATTGACGAGGTCGGCGCGACCGACACGACCGAGTCGCTGACCAACGGTGTGTCCTCCCGTCGTAACCAGCTGCTCATGGACATGTCCTCCGAGCTGGGCCTGAACTCGATCGACGGCGCCGGTGAGGCCGACGTGGCCACGCTGTCCGCCACGGTCGACAAGGCCGCCAAGGGCTACAAGCCCTTCGGCCCGGTCCTGGCCGAGGCCGTCAAGGAGCGCACCCGCAAGCTGTTCGGTGCCGCCGGCGTCAAGGCGAACCGCATCTCCGAGCGTGTCACGGGCACGTGGCAGCTGGGCGCCGGTTGGGCCCAGCACGTCACCGCGGAGATCGTCCTGGGCACCCGCGAGGGCGCCTCGACCCGCGACGGTGACCTGGCGACCCTGCCCATGGACGCCCCGACGAACGCCGCCGGCGTCGATGCCCTCATCGACGCGGCCGTGGCCGCCGTCGCGGCACGCGAAGGTATCGCCGTGTCCCTGCCCAGCGCCGGTGGCGCGTCCGGTGGCGGCGTCGTTGACTCCGCCGCGCTGGATGCCTACGCCGCGTCCGTGACGGGCGAGGACGGCGTCCTGGCCAAGACCGCTCGCACGATCCTGTCCGAGCTGGGTCTGAACGCCCCCGCCTCCGAGGATGAAGAAGGCAACGATGACGCGCGCGTCATCGACGCCGTCGCCGCCGAGCTGGGGTCGGGCTGGGTTGACCTCGTCGAGCCCCGCTTCGACGCCGCCCGCGCGGTCCTCCTCGACGACCGCTGGGCCTCCGCCCGTGAGGACGTCGCCCGCTACGTCGCCGAAGGCACCCTCGCCGAGGGCGCGTCCTTCGTGGGCACCGGCCGCGCAGTGGCCGAGCAGGCCTCGTACTGGGCGAACCGCCTGCGCGCTGAGGGCGATCACGATCGCGCCGCTCGCCTCGAGCAGATCGCGGCCGACGCTCTGTCCTCCTCCGAGGATCTGCCCTACGCGAACGACGTCGCCGTGGTCACCGGCATGACCCCCGCCTCCATCGGTGGCGCGGTCGTGGGCGGCCTGCTCGCCGGTGGCGCGACCGTCATCGCGACCTCCTCGTCGATCTCGGCCTCCCGCCTGGCCTTCGCCAAGGAGCTGTACCGCACGCACGCCGCGGGCGGCGCGAAGCTGTGGCTGGTTCCCGCGAACCTGGCCTCCTACCGCGACGTGGACGCGCTCGTGGAGTGGATCGGCACCGAGCAGACCAAGTCTGTGGGCGCCGACGTCAAGGTGACCAAGGAAGCCCTGGTCCCCACGCTGTTCTACCCCTTCGCGGCTCCGCGCGTCTCCGGCACGCTGGCCGACGCGGGCCCGGTCTCGGAGAACCAGATGCGCCTGCTGCTGTGGAGCGTCGAGCGTTCCATCGCTGGCCTGTGCGCGATCGGTTCCGACACCCACGCCGACCACCGCCTGCACGTCGTGCTGCCCGGCTCCCCCAACCGCGGCATCTTCGGCGGCGACGGCGCGTACGCCGAGGCGAAGGCCTCCTTCGACGCGATCGCGACCCGTTGGGCCGCCGAGCCGATCTGGGGTTCGCGCGTGTCGATCGCTCACCCGCGTATCGGTTGGGTGCGTGGCACCGGCCTGATGGGCGGCAACGACCCGATGGTCGCCGCCGTTGAGGCTGCGGGCGTTCGCACCTGGTCGACCGAGGAAATGGCTGAGCAGCTGCTCAACCTGTCGAGCCCCGAGGTTCGCGCCCAGGCGGCCACCGCCCCGGTGGACGCCGACCTGACCGGCGGCCTGGATTCCTCCATCGACCTGCGTGCCCTGCGCGCCCAGGTGGAGGTCGCGGCCCCCGAGGCACCTGCCGCGACGCCGGTTGCGACCGTCTCCGCGCTGCCCTCCCCCTCGCAGGTCGCTGTCCCCCACGTCGAGCCCTCGCAGTGGGGTGAGACCACCGCGTCGCTGGCCGACACGGTCGTCATCGTCGGTCACGGCGAGGTCGGCCCGTGGGGCAGCGCTCGTACCCGCGTCCAGGCCGAGCTCGGCATCCACACCGACGGAAGCGTCGAGCTGACCCCCGCGGGTGTGCTCGAGCTGGCGTGGATGACCGGCCTGCTGACTTGGTCGGACACCCCGGTGGGTGGCTGGTACGACAAGGACGACCAGCTGGTCCCCGAGTCGGAGATCTTCGATCGCTACCGCGACGAGGTCGTGGCCCGCTCCGGCGTGCGCTTCTTCCACGACGACGGCCCGCTGCACGACGGCTACACGCCCGAATCCGCGATGGTCTTCCTGGACCGCGACATCACGTTCACGGTCGAGGACGAGGCCGAGGCCCGCTCCTACGCCGAGGCCGACCCGCAGTTCACCGTGGTCGAGCAGACCGCGTTCGGTGAGTGGCAGGTGACCCGCAAGTCCGGCGCCCAGGTACGCGTGCCTCGCCGTGCGACCCTCAACCGCCGCATCGGCGGCCTGTTCCCCACGGACTTCGATCCGGCGCGCTGGGGCATCCCGGCCTCCATGCTGGATTCGATCGACCCGATCGCCGTGTGGAACCTGGTCTCCGCGGTCGACGCGTTCGTGTCCGCCGGCTTCAGCCCCGCCGAGCTGCTGCGCGTCGTCCACCCGGCGACCGTGGCCTCCACGCAGGGCACCGGCTTCGGTGGCATGCGCTCGATGCACAAGCTGTTCGTCGACCGCTTCCTGGGCGAGGAATACCCGCAGGACATCCTGCAGGAGACCCTGCCCAACGTGGTCGCGGCCCACACCATGCAGTCCTACGTGGGCGGCTACGGCTCGATGATCAACCCGGTCGGCGCCTGCGCCACCGCGGCCGTGTCCATCGAGGAGGGCCTCGACAAGATCAAGGCCGGCAAGGCCGACTTCGTCGTGGCCGGCGCCATCGACGACATCCAGGTCGAGTCCATCGTGGGCTTCGGCGCGATGAACGCGACGGCGAACTCGAACGAGCTGCTCGCCCGCGGCATCTCCTCGCGCTTCGTCTCGCGCGCCAACGACCGCCGCCGCGGCGGCTTCGTCGAGGCGCAGGGCGGCGGCACCGTGCTGCTGACCCGCGCGTCGGTGGCGCTCGACATGAACCTGCCGGTCCTGGCTGTCGTGGCGCACGCGCAGACCTTCAGCGACGGCGCGCACACCTCGATCCCGGCCCCCGGCCTGGGTGCCCTCGCGGTTGCGCGCGGCGGAGCCGACTCGGTCATCGCCCGCAACCTCGCCGAACTCGGCGTGGGCATCGACGACGTGGCCTTCGTGTCCAAGCACGACACGTCCACGAACGCCAACGACCCCAACGAGTCCGACCTGCACACGCGCGTCGGCATGGCGCTGGGCCGCACACCCGGTAACCCGCTGCTCGTCATCTCGCAGAAGACCCTCACGGGTCACGCGAAGGGCGGTGCCTGCGTGTTCCAGGTCGGTGGCATCATCGACGTGTTCCGCACGGGCCTGATCCCCGCCAACGTGGCGCTGGACTGCGTCGACGACGCGATGGAGAAGTACGCCCCGCTCGTGTGGCTGCGTTCCCCGCTCAACCTGTCCTCTCGCGGACCGGTGCGCGCGGCCTTCGCGACATCGCTCGGCTTCGGTCACGTCTCCGGCTTCCTGGCCCTGGTCAACCCGGCCGCCTTCGAGGCGATCGTGGAGCGCGAGGCTGGTCGCGAGGCGCTGGACGCATGGCGTGCCGCCTCTGACCGTCGCCTGCGCAACGGCCAGCGTCACATCGAGATGGGCATGCTGGGCCACACCCCGCTGTTCACCTCGGTGGAGGGCCGCCGCCTGCCCGACGACCCGGCCGCCGGCGTCGCGGGTGATGCGCACGAGGTCGAGGCCGCGATCCTGCTGGATCCGAACGCTCGCCTGGGCGAGGACGGCTTCTACCACCTGCCGGAAGGCAAGTGAGCGATGCGCGGGCTCGGCGTTGACCTGGTGTCCCTGCCTGAGTTTGCCGCTCAGGTGAGGGAGCCGGGCTCGGCCTTCCTGACGGGCGTCCTCACGCCCAGGGAGGCCCGCCGGGTCCGCGCCCGCGCCGCCGCCACGAGTGGCGCGCAGCCGGGTTCCGCCCGCTACGACGAGGCCGTAGCCCGTCACGCGGGCGGGTCGTGGGCCGCGAAGGAGGCCTTCATTAAGGCCTGGTCGTGCGCTCTCTTCGGATGCCCTCCCCTCATCGGCGGCGACGAGGTCGACTGGCGCGAGATCGAGATCATCCACGACAAGTGGAACCGCCCGACGATCGCGCTGCACGGCTGCGTGGCCGCCGCCTGCGAGGAATCGCTCGGCCCTCCCTCATCGTGGAAGGTCCTCGTGTCGATCAGTCACGACGGTCCCTGCGCCATCGCGCAGGTCGCGATCATGGACGCGTCGGCCTAAAAGTCGTCCGAGTCGTCGAGGTCCGGCGCGTCGGCCTCCGGCGACGGGGCCTTCCCATCGGACACGAGCGGCTGCGCAGTCTCTTCCGGTGAGCGCCGGGAGAGACCAACGGCCGAATAATCAAAGCGTGAGAGCGCCTGGACTCGCGGGTCCGAGGAATGTTCCTCGGACCCGTCGTGCATGTGCGGGACCTGGTCGGCAGGCACGCACCCTTCTCGCAACTGCGAACACTGGTCGTCCGACGCGCCCTGCGACGAGGCATCCTGACCATGGCGCGTGTCATCGGTCGGCGCATGAACCGGCTCATCAGCAGGCACGCAGCTGTGCTGCGCCTGCGCGCCCACCGCCCCGTGCGTTCCCTCCCCCGGCGCTTCTACCACCGGCGTGGGGGCATCGCACCCCGCCACCACCTCAGCCCTCTGTTCGTGCGAGGGCTGGGTCGGCCTCGTCGAGAAGGGATCGTCCAGGCTACCACCCGCCGGCTCGCCTGCGCTGTGCGCCCCGTTCTTCGTGTAGCGCGACATCCCCTTCGCCATGTCGTGCCCGACCGCGCTCGCCCGGAAGACGATGGAGGAGCGAATCTGCCCGTTCGCGTCCACCCACGCGTTCGGGACAGGACGGGCGACCACGATTACCGGGTCGCCCTTGCAGCAGCAGCGAACCACGTTGTCGGCCAGCTTGTCCCACGTTTCAATCGTGTACCAGTAGGCCCCGTCCTCCACGTAGGAGGCGTTGCCCGTGCGCGTGTCGACCGTAAAACGCCAGCGGGGAATCGCCAGGCGGAACGTCGTCACACACGTGTCTCCCTTGATGTGTTTCATCGTCGGGACAGAGCCGATACGCCCCTTGAGGGTCGTTGAGATGTCCTGCATCATTGCATTCCTTTCCGATAGTGCCCGGCACATGCCGGATGCACCCAGGAAACGCCCTCACTCCCCCGCCCTTCAAGCGCGAGAAGCGCTCCTGTGGACAGCGGACGACACGAACACTGCCCTGTGGATGAGCACCGACACGAACGCCGCCTGTGGACAGCGACTCGCCCACCGGAGACGCCAAAGGCGGCACCCCCACCGGGGATGCCGCCTGTCGCGAAAGGATCAGGCCTCGTGCTCGGCGCCGATAGCCGGGATACCCAGGGCAACGACCTCGCGCGCCACCTCACGTGCCCGCTCCGTCGTCACCGGCTCGGACGGGAACAGCACGCGGCGGTAGTACTCGAGTTCCTGGATGGACTCCAGGATGTCGGCCAGCGCGCGGTGGCCGCCGTGCTTCTCAGGCGATTCAGTGAAGGCCGCGCGGTACCAGCGCTTCGCCAACTCTTTGATGGAAGAGACGTCCACCAGGCGATAGTGCAGGTGGTTGATGACCGAGGGCATATTGGCCTCGAGGAACATCTTGTCGGTGCCCACCGAGTTGCCGGCCAGGAGGGCTTTGCCTTCCTGGGGCACAAAGCGCTTGATATACGACAGGACCTGCTCGGTGGCGTCCTCCATCGAGACGGCGGCTGTCTTCAAGTCCTCTAGCAGACCGGAGGAGGTGTGCATGTTGCGCACGAAGTCGTTCATGTTCTCCAACGCGCCTGCGGGCGGTGTAATGAGGACGTCCATGCCAGGGTCGACGATAGTCAAGTCGCCATCGGTGACGACGACGGCCACCTCGATGAGGGCGTCGCGCTCGACGTCCAGGCCGGTCATTTCGCAGTCGATCCAGACCAGAGGATCTTTCAGAGTTTTCACGCGCTCTATGTTAGTGCGCGATGCGTCATACGGTTGGGTGGGTCGCACATGCGGTGGCCACTACTACACTAGAGGGGTATTGGAAGGAGTTTTCATGCCCGCTAGTTCTCACGTGACCACGCCAAAGGACATCCGTCAAGCGGCGACCGCCCTGGAGGGGGTGGCCGTTCGCACGAACCTGGAGCGCTCCGAGCGCCTGTCCACCGAGGCCGGCGTCGATATCCTGCTCAAGCGTGAGGACCAGCAAAAGTGCCGCTCCTTCAAGGTGCGCGGCGCGTATGCGCGCATGTCACTCCTATCCCCCGCCGAGCGTGAGCGCGGCGTCGTGTGTGCCTCGGCCGGTAACCATGCGCAGGGCCTGGCCTACGCCTGCGCCCACCTGGGCGTTCGCGGCACGATTTACCTGCCCTCGAACACGCCGCGCCAGAAGCGTCGCCGCATCGCGACGATCGGCGGCAAGTGGGTCGAGCAGGTCATCGTCGATGGCACCTTTGACCGCGCGAACGCGCTGGCTCAGGAGGCGGCGCGCGCGACGGGCCGCACGTACGTGCACCCCTACGACGATCCGTTCACGATCGCCGGCCAGGGCACGATCGGCGTGGAGCTCGAGGAGCAGATGCCCGAGGATACGGCGGCCGTGCTGATTCCCGTGGGCGGCGGCGGCCTCGTGGCAGGCATCGCAACGTGGCTGCGCGCCAATCGCCCCGAGGTGAAGATCATCGGTGTGGAGCCCGCGGGTGCCGCGTCCATGCACGCGGCCCTGGAGGCAGGTCAGCCGATGTCGCTGGCCAAGGTCGATCCCTTCGTGGACGGCACGGCGGTGGGCCGCGCGGGTTCGCTGCCGTTCCATATCGCTTCGCAGTTCGTCGACTGCGTGTTGGTCGTGCCTGAGGGCGCGGTGTGCACGGAGATGCTGGAGCTGTATCAGTCCGATGGCGTGATCGCGGAGCCTGCGGGCGCGCTCGCGTCGACGGCCGCGCACGTGTACCTGACTGATCCGGCGGATCGTAAGGCGCTGCTGGGTCGCAGTGGTGGTGCGATCGTGTGCGTCGTGTCGGGTGGCAACAACGACCTGACGCGCTACGCGGAGGTCATGGAGCGTTCGCTGCGCCACGAGGGCCTGCGTCATTACTTCCTCGTGACGTTCCCGCAGCAGCCTGGCATGCTGCGCATGTTCCTGGAGGACGTGCTGGGTGAGGCGGACGATATCGTGCACTTCGAGTACACGAAGAAGAACAACCGCGAGCTGGGCCCGGCCCTGGTGGGCATTGATCTGTCGAACCCGGATGATATCGACGGGCTGCGTCGTCGGATGGATTCCTCCCCGCTGCACGTGGAGGAGCTGCCGCTGGATTCGGAGCTGACGCGTCTCGTGATCTGATCGCGCCACACTCGTCGCTGGCTGAGGGGCTCGGTGTCGTCCACTGGACGAGGCCGTGGCCCCTCTCCTCTTGCGGCTGTGGGAAGGTGCTCGGAGGGGATGGGCGCCGCCGCGGCTGGGAGCGCCGAGGGTGCGCGGTGGTGGGGTTGCGGGGCTCGGCGGGGCCGCCGCTGGGTGATCAGGCGGCCAGCGCGACGGGGCGGCTGATGCGCACGCGGACGGCGGGCGTGGAGTTGAAGCGGTAGCCTTCGCCGCGAACCGTCGAGATCAGGTCGGGCAGGATTTCGAGCTTCTTGCGCAGGCGGCGAATGTGGGCGTCCACGGTGCGCGAGTCGGAGCCCAGTTCGGCGTCGGCCCACACCGAGGCGAAGAGTTCTTCGCGGGTGACGGCGCGGTCGGCGTTGGCGGCCAGGTGGGCCAGGAGGTCGTGTTCCTTAGCGGACAGACCGGCGTCGCGGCCATCCAGGGTGACGAGCCCGCGGTCGATGTTGATGTCGAGGCGCGAGGAGCTCAGGCGCAGGCCGGCCAGGACGTCGAGGAATTCCTCGTAGGAGGTGGGACGGTCGTCGGCGGCGCGCAGGTGACGGGAGGGGGTGTTGACGAGAGCCATGGGTGTATCCGATTCTTCGGGGCCGCACTCCCACTATCGGCGTGGGTATATCACTGCGGCGGTGATTGACAGGGGTATCTGGGGCGTCAATCACATACACATTCGCGACATCATGCCGCCGGAGGGGCAGCACATGGGGTTCGCGAAGGTCGTCATGCCTTAAGTCTGTCCGAGGCTGCCCGCGACGGCAACAGGACGTTCACTAGGTGAGATTGTGTAACAACAGAGGCCGCGCGCCGGACGCTGAGCGCCTTCTCGCGTGCGGGTGAGAGTGCTCGTCGCGTTGCAGGGGTTCATTCGGACCCGACGGGTGGGTACCTGGGCCCTTCGTTGCGCACGTTAACCCGACAGGTGGAGCATGGGCAACCACGCCCACACTGCCACCCATGGGGTCCAGCTGCGCATGAAGGGGTTAATGCAGCCACTCGTCGGGCCCAGCTGCACGCAGATGCGCAACAGGCAGCGGTCGAGCCCAGCTGCGCATGAACGGGTGACGGCCACCAATAGAATAGAGGGGCCGAGGCCACGAGCAGGGCAAGCAAACAGCAGAAGGCGTGGGCTGGCATGGGCACAGCCAGCATGCGCGCACCGAGAAGCACGCGCCTGCACGCGCAGCCCGCTACAGCCTCGTTCCCCTTGCAGCGCCCCGAGGCCAGCGGTTAGCGGGTCCATAAGGTGTCCTTTCTATGTGACTCCTCGCGGAGCGCACGCGGCCAGCGGATACGGAAAGGGGCGGGACCATGCGGTCCCGCCCCTGCCCTAGTGCCTCGAGGACTTCTCAGCCCTCCAGACCGCGCTGGGCACGCACTTGCCGAGTAGCAGAGACAAGGTTGTCCAGCGACGCCTTCGTTTCCTCGTAGCCGCGGGTCTTCAGGCCGCAGTCGGGGTTGACCCACAGGCGCGAGACCGGCACGGCGTCGGCGGCCAGGCCGATGAGCTCGGCGAGCTCCTCAACGCCGGGGACGCGGGGGGCGTGGATGTCCCACACGCCGGGGCCGATGCCGTGGTCGAAGCCGGCCTCGGCGAGCTCGGGGACGACCTCCATCTTGGAGCGAGCCGCCTCGATGGACGTCACGTCGGCGTCCAGGCCCTTGATGGCGTCGATGATCTGGCCGAACTCGGAGTAGCACAGGTGCGTGTGGATCTGGGTGTCGGGACGCACCGAGGAGGTGGCCAGGCGGAAGGATCCCACGGACCAGTCCAGGTAGTCGGCGTGGCGGTCGGCGTCCAGGGGAAGGAGCTCACGCAGGGCGGGCTCGTCGACCTGGATGGCGGCAATGCCGGCGGCCTCAAGGTCGGAGACCTCGTCGCGCAAGGCCAGGCCGATCTGGTCGGCGATCTCACCGAGGGCCAGGTCGTTGCGCGGGAAGGACCACGCGATGATCGTGACGGGGCCGGTGAGCATGCCCTTGACGGGCTTGTCGGTGAGCGACTGGGCGTAGCTGGTCCAGCCCACGGTCATGGGCGCGGGGCGCGAGACGTCGCCCCACAGGACGGAGGGACGCGTGCAGCGCGAGCCGTAGGACTGCACCCAGCCGTTGCGCGTGGCCGCGAAGCCGTCGAGCAGCTCGGCGAAGTACTGGACCATGTCGTTGCGCTCGGCCTCGCCGTGGACCAGGACGTCCAGGCCCAGGTCCTCCTGCAGCTTGATGACGGAGGCGATCTCCTCGCGCATGCGGGCCTCGTAGTCCGCGTCGGACAGTTCGCCGCGCGCGTTGGCGGCACGGGCCTTGCGGATCTCGGTGGTCTGCGGGAACGAGCCGATCGTCGTGGTGGGCAGCGGGGGCAGGTGCAGGCGTTCGGTCTGGGCGGCCTCGCGCTCCAGGTAGGGCTCGCGGGTGCGATCGGCCTCAGTCAGGGCCGCGGTGCGGGCGCGGACCTCGGGGCGCACGACGCCGGGGGCGGCGGCGCGCTCTTCGAGGATGCGGGTGGCCTCGGCGACCTCGGCGTCGATGGCTTCCCAGCCCTCATCCAGGCCGCGGGCCAGGGTGACGACCTCGACGACCTTCTGGTCGGCGAAGGCAAGCCAGGCGTGCAGGTTCTCGTTGAGGGTCGCGTCGTCCCAGGTCTCCAGCGCGGTGTCGTGAGGCACGTGCTGGAGGGAGTTCGAGGTGGCGACGGTGATGCGGGCGGCGCCCAGGCCCTGCGCGGCCGACAGGGTCTCGCGCAGCTTGGCCAGGTCGGCTCGCCAGATGTAGCGGCCATCGACCGCGCCGACGACCAGGGTGACGCCGGACAGGTCCGCACCTTCGGGCAGGGAGCCGCGCAGCGTATCAACGTGGAGGGCCTCGACGCCGGTCTTGGCGAGGGCACCCACCGCGTGGGAGGCATCACCGTAGGGGGTGGTGAGCAGGATCTGGGGACGCTCGGTGGCGGCGGCCAGGCGCTCGTAGACGCGGGCGGCCAGCTCGCCCAGCTCGACGCGGGTGCGCGAGAGGTTGTCGGAGGTCAGGGCCGGCTCATCGAGCTGGACCCACGGGGCACCCACGGCGTGCAGGGCGGCCAGCGCCTGCTCGTACGCGGCCACGGCCTCGTCGATGCGGGTGAGCGGATCGAAGTCGGGGGTGGCCGGGTCGGCCTTGGCCAGGGCCAGGTAGGTGACGGGGCCAACGAGGACGGGGCGGGTCACGTAGCCCCACTCGCGGGCGTCGGTGAAGCGGCGCATGACCGTGTCGTCGGCGAAACGCAGCGGGGTGTCGGGGCCGATCTCAGGAACGAGGTAGTGGTAGTTCGTGTCGAACCACTTCGTCATCTCTTCGGGCCCGACCTCGTCGTCGCCGCGGGCGAGCGCGAAGTAGAGGTCCAGGCCGGTGCGGCCAGCGAAGCGCGGCGGGATGGCACCCAGGAGGATCGTGGCGTCCAGGACGTGATCGTACAGGGAGGGCGCGTCGGCCAGGGACGCATCGGATGCGTCCAGGCCCAGCTCAACCAGGCGCGCGAGATTCTCCTTGCGCAGGTCGGCTGCCGCGTCAAGCAATTCGGCGTCGGTGATGCGCCCGGCCCAGCGTGCTTCGAGGGCGCGCTTGAGCTGACGCTGGCGGCCGATACGCGGATAGGCCAGGATCGTGGCGGTGGGGAACTGCGCGGGGGCAGCGGACATGGTGTTCTCCTTGGTGTGCTACTCGTGCGGCGCACGCGGGCGTTGCCCGCACCCGGCCGCGGGGTGGTTCGTGGGGATTCAGTGTTGCGTGAAGGGGTGCGAGGCCGGGGACCACTGGGGGTCGGGCGTCACTCCCATGAGGGCGAGGATGTCGAGGACCGGCTTGGAGCGGTTGAAGGTGTAGAGGTGGACGCCGGGGGCACCCTCCTCCAGGACGGAGTGGATGAGGCGCGAGCCGAACACGGCGCCGAACTCGTCGCGCGCGTCCTGGTGGGGGTAGTCGGCCAGCGTCGTCAGCAGGTATTCGGGGACCTCGATGCCGGTGAGATCCTGGACGCGGCGCAGGCGGGCCGGGTCGGTCGCCGGCAGCAGGCCGGGCACGATCGGGATGGTGACGCCGGCGCGGCGGGCGCGCTCGACGAAGGAGGCGTAGACCTCGGCATCCCAGAAGAGCTGCGTGATTGCGAAGGACGCGCCCGCCGCCTGCTTGACGAGGAGGCGCTCGACCTCCTGCTGCGGGGTCGTCCCGGCGGCGGGGTTACCGGCGGGGAACGCCGCGACCGCGATCGTCAGGGGTTTGAAGGCGGAGCGTAGGGCCTCGCCCGGGTGGGCATCGCAGCGGCGCTTTTCAACGGTGCGGATCAGGTGGATCAGTTCGGTGGCGCTGCCGACGCCGCCCGGGCCGGGCTCCCAGTCCTCCTGTCCGACCGGCGGGTCTCCGCGCAGGGCGAGAAAGGTGCGCACGCCCGACTCGAGGTAGTCGTGCACGGTCGAGACGACCTCGGCCGTTGAGTTGCCCACGCAAGTCAGGTGGGCGATCGGCTGAATCGGGGTGTCGCGCACGAGGCGCTGGACCGTTGAGCGGGCGTTGTGACGGTCCTTGCCACCCGCCCCGTAGGTGACGGACATGAAGTCGGGGCGGACCTGGAGGAGACGGTCGACCGTGTCCCAGAAGGGGGCCTCGAGGGAGGGCTTGCGCGGGGGCATGACCTCGAAGGACAGGAGCGTGGGCTCGTGATCGTGGGTGCAGGGACAGGCGTAGTCGTCGTCAGAGAAGGGCACGTTGGGACTCTCGTGTTGGGGCATTGGCCCGCCTGGGCGCGCGTTGGCTGCCGGTGTGGTGGCGGGTGGAAGCCTGGGAAATGGTGGACGTCGGCGTCAGCTGCACATTCGGGCACGAATAGACCCGCACATGCGACGGGTGATGTTCCTTCGTGCGTTCATGGTCCCAGTATGGCCACCGGCGTCACCGACGCGCAGGAGGGGTCCACGTAACGGGAGTTTGTGACAGCGCGATCTCACGTGACCCGAGATGGACTCCTGCCAGTAGTTGGTTCGCTCATGCTCCCCCGGCGACGGGTTCTCCCAAGCCGCAAGTCCAGCCCCGGCCACGGCCAGGACTACTCAGAACCCTCTCACAACAAGCAATCAAAAACCCAGACTTCTCCACCCCACATGTCGCGGGGGATGTCAACGAAGGCACGGCGATACACGAAACCCCGCCGAAGCGGGGTGCGTGCTGTAGACCGATCATTGGTGAGCCGCCACGAAGGCTATTCATTCTTGGGCTCCCGCCGATCAGGAGGCGCTCGTCGCGTTCTCAAGGAGGTGCGATGCGGTCCAGCCCTATCTACCAAACGAATTGTACAGGTTCCGAACGCGGGTACCCAACTGTTAGCGTTTCCCTTATGTAGGAGTACGGTCAAACCATGAACCGGGACACGTCTAGGACATGTTCAACGCCGCGCCGCGCGGCACTCAGATGAGTATGCCCGCGTCGATACTCCCGTCATGAGCAACAACGACGTCTCCACACCCGATACGATCCCCCGCCCCACGCTCTCGGACAGCGTCGATTGGCGTAGTCCAGTAGCAGTCACCATCGTTGTTTGCACAATTCCCTTTGCACGCATATGTCTCTATCGCGCGACCTCACGCCTCTACCAGAAATGACTGTGCCCAGTGGGACGATAGGGCTGCCTCCACGGCGCCACCCCGGGACACCTGTATTCCTGCCGGGGAGCGGTTCCGTTGAGAGGAGGTGACTGGGCAATGGCTAAAGACCATCGTCAGCCTCGACGGCGGCGAGGCCTTGACAGGAAGCAGAAAGCCCAGATCGCAGTAGCAGTGATCACGACACTGCCGCAGCTGATCTGGGCGATTGCATTCCTGCTGAGCACCCTGATGGGTAGCTAAGACCATCCCGGAAACCGGGGAGTCGAACAGCTGCAACTGTTCGGCTCCCCCCATTATGCCACGCTTCCCCGGTTCGGGCGGCCACATAACGACCAACAACGACGATTCGTGGCGAGCACCCGCATCACAAGCTGGCGCCTCCGACAGGACTCGAACCTGCAACCTCGGGATTAGAAGGCCCTTGCTCTATCCATTGAGCTACGGAGGCGTGGCGCGGTGCGCCGCCTGTAAGACTAGCGGAGGTTAGCGCGCCTTTCCACCAGCGCGCCCCAGCAGGAAGGCGAGCAGCGGGAAGAGCAGCACGGACATCGCGCCGGCGACGACGAGCAGGGAGGCGAGCCACGAGGGCAGGACACCCGTCGAGACGCCGAGCTCGGTGACGGCGACGATGATCGGCAGGCCGGTCGCGCCGTACAGGCCGATGCGCGTTGCATCCCTCCAGCCAACGCGTTCAATCGAGCCGTGGAAGCGTTCCAGGAGGACGATGGGCACGCCGCGCACCACGAGGATCGCGCCGACGAAGGCGACGAGCAGGAGCGGGTATCCCGCGACGGCACTCAGCGAGATGTTCATGCCCGAGGTGACGAAGAACAGCGGGATGAGGAAGGAAAATCCGAGGGTGCGCAGCTCACCCTCGACCATCGTGAAGTTGCCGGGCGCCAGCGCGCGCACAATGATGCCGGCCGCGAACGCACCGAGCACCATGTCCAGTTCCATGACCGCGGACAGCGCCATGAGGCCGGTGAGGACCAGCATGACGACGCGCATGAGCGTCTTTTGCGAGGTCTGCGCACCGTGCAGGATCGTCCGCCCGATAGCGGGATGCTCGAGGATGAAGCGCGTCGGGATGGCGACCGCAAGGACCGTGGCGAGCGCGAACAGCAAAAGAACGATCGCCGCGGCCCAGGGGCTACGCGCAGAGAGAAGCAGCGACATGGCGATGATGGGCGCAAGCTCACCGACGGCGCCGTGAACAAGGACGGCCTTTCCGATCGTCGTGCCCATGACGCCGGCCTCCATGAGGATGGGCAGCAGGGTGCCCATCGCTGTCGAGGTCAGCGCGATGGCCAGGGCGATGTAGGTGGCGGTGGCGACCCCCGTCGTACCCGACGCGGCGACCGCCACCCAGGACACAGCCAGGCCGATACCAAAGCATGACAGCCACGTCAGCAGCGAGCGCCTGCCCGCCCGTCCGTGCACCTCTTCGACATCGATCTCGGTGCCCGCAATGAGGAAGAGCATGCCCATGCCGACCTCGCGGAACACGGAGATCGGCTCGGTGAGGGATGCGAGCCCCAGAACGTTCGGCCCGATGATGGCGCCGAAGATCAGCAGCCAGACGACGTCGGGCACGCGCTTGCGTGTGAGCGAGGACAGCAGGGGTGCAATGGCCGCAGCGGCGGCAATCAGGAAGAGGGAGACGATGGCTCCCTCGGTGCCACTCGTGCTCGACGCGGCGACGAGGCCGTGGCCCACTCCCCCGCTCGCGGCGGGCAGAGACGTCAGCAGGCTCATGTGCGTTCCTTTTCGGGTACTGGAATCAGGCGCGCGCCGACGACCGATGGGGCTGAGGGCACGTATTCAGGGATTGTGGGCATGACAAAGGCCCGGGACGACAAGTCCCGGGCCCGTGCGTGGATGCGAGGTCAGCCCTCGACGTCCAGGAGGCCGTT
>ERZ773001.23-NODE-23-length-68493-cov-22.5843_pt1 | contig 68493 bp, 56 predicted proteins | sample MGYA00511673_ERZ773001 | MGnify/ENA primary metagenome ERZ773001 (study PRJEB29015, sample SAMEA2738091) | human oral metagenome | biome: human oral; feature: human-associated habitat; material: saliva | place: China | collected 2162 ... | reverse complement strand
GGCCCAGGAAGCCGGTCACCTTACCGGGGTGAACGTCGAAAGAAATATCGTTTACAGCCACTTTGTTGCCATAGCGCTTGGTTAAGTGTCGCGCCTGAATCATGGGCTTAACCTTTCTGGGTTTCGTTGTTACGACTTAAATTCTAGGAAGCTACTGTCCCAGCCTTATCGGTCTAGATGAGGAAACTTAGCCACCAAAGTGTCCAGACTAAAGGTGTATGCACCCTCCTACTTAAGGAGGAGGCTACATACAAAGGCGCCCAAAACAGCCATAGTGAATAAGTCCCTAGCTGAGTTAATAGCTTAAATCTGCCTATTATGGCAGGCTGATACCAGGAAAAATGGAAGGAGATGGGGATAGTGTCCAACCCCGTATTCAGCTCCAACCCTGTATTCAAGCAGGGTGCGCAGCAAACCACCCCAGCCGGGTATCCGACTATGCCCGGCTACACCCCCGGCCACCCCAACCAGGGCGGCTATGGCGCCCCCTACGGCCAGAACGCTTATGGTCAAAATACTTACGACCAGAATGCTTACGGCCAGACCGGTTACGCCGACCCCTACAGCCAGGCCCAGCTTGAGCAGCAGTACGCTGCTCCCGCCGCCTCCGCTGTAGAGACCGGGCGCATGACTTACGACGACGTCATTGTGCGTACCGCCGCCCTGCTGCTAACGGTAGTTATCACCGCCGCTTTTGGCTGGTACCTGGTGGTTAACGCCTACCAGACCCAGAGCGCACAGGCCATGGGCACCGCCGTCATGGTCACCAGCACCGGCGCTGTTGGGGCGCTAATCTTTGGTCTGATCAACACCTTCAAGCGTGAGCCTTCACCGGTACTGATGTTCATCTACGCCGTAGCTGAAGGTCTAATGCTTGGTGGCTTCTCTGCCGCCGTCGAGATAACCCGCTACAGCGGCATTGTGCTGCAGGCTGTGCTGGGTACTTTGGCCACGTTCGTAGTAATGCTGTGCCTGTACAAGTTCGCTAACTTCCGTCTGCAGGGTAAGTTCCTCAAGATCTTCATGATTGCCCTGATCGGTTACGGCGCTTTCGCCATGGTTAACTTCCTGCTGCAGCTCACCGGCCTGGTGGGCGGCGAGTTTGGCCTGTACTCCATGACCGTTGCGGGCATCCCGCTGGGCCTGATCATTGGCCCCGTTGCCGTGATTATGGCGGCTGTGTCCCTGGTGCTCGACTTCCAGAACACTGAGTCGCTGGTAAACGCTGGCGCTCCTCGCCGCTACGCCTGGACCTGTGCCTTCGGCCTGGTAGTGACCCTGGTTTGGCTCTACATTGAGATTCTGCGTCTGCTGGCTATCTTCAGCAGCGACGACTAAGCCAAATAGCGCTGCACCCATTAAGCGCAGCAAACACACAGTGTGGGGCGAACCTAAAAGGTTCGCCCCACACTTGTTTTTATTAGCTTGTAGATGGTGGGCAAAGCCTACAGGCAGCTGGCAGCGCTCGCGGCTAAGAGAGTCCTTGGCCCGCGCTAGCGCAGCTAAGAAGCTTCTCAACGCGCAGGCTTTCACGGGTGCTCGGCCCGCGCCAGCGCAGCTACCTATTTGACCTCTTCAATGCGGTTAGGGCCGGTGATGTCATAGGGACGGGCAAAAGGCCAAGCCGGTAGCTCATCTAAGGTGATTAGCTCACTGTCTGCCGACCAGTTTAGGTCCAGGGCCGGGTGCGGATTACCGTTTAGCAGATCCTGCCACAGCCCGGCGGCGTCCTGCGCCAGAGCAGTTTCAGTCTCATGCCACTGGCGCCCCAGGCGCCCCTCATGCTCAGCCAAACGCAACGCCAAAGAACCCTGCGTTGATTTACGTTCAATCTGCTCCAGCGAACGCCACGGCAAGTGAATTAGGCGCATACCGGCGTCAGTTTCACCAGGGCGGTCCACAAAGTGGTTACCCATAGAAATATTCATGCCAGGTAGCGTGGCCACAGCAGTTTTCGGCAGGCTCGCTGCCCGCTGATCAAGACGCCATACCCCAGCGGTTTCGGTGGGGATAGCGTTGTGCACAGCGGCGCGGAACTGTTTCTTGTCACTGGCCCGCAGGTAGCTAGCTAGGGTGGCGCCCGGAGCGAACCACAGTTCGTCGGCGTCGAAAGGAATTACCCACTTAGCCCCGTGATTGCGCGCCAACTTAGCCAAGGCCGTCATTTTTTCTGACTGATAGTAGGCCGCCAGGTTATCTTGCACCACCGTAACCGGGTACTTACTGGCCAAATCAGCCAAAATTTGGGGGGTGTCGTCGCTAGACATATTGTCAGCCACAATCACCCGGTCTACCTCCTGCTCCAACAGGTGGGTGATGACGCGACCAATAATGTCAGCCTCATCCTTAACCATGGTTACGGCCATAACCGCACCTGGAGTCACCGGGAAGTCAGGCACCTGGCGAGAGCTTAAAATTTCGCGTCGTTTATTTACCTGCTGAGTAGAAAAGCTACGTTTAATTGCTCGGTTCGCATAGCCTGCCCACACACGCGACTTATAGACGAATCTGCCATAGTCCAACATAGCGCCAACCTCTCAAGGGCTATAAGTGGGATGGAAACCAATCTATACTATCAACGGTATAGTCACGTTTTTCCTCGTGACACTTTCCCACCCCAACCTTAGGACGCTAATGTCACTCCGCCAAGATCTGGGTCAGGCCAGCTGGGTTTGCAAAGATTTTATTAAGCATCGCAGCCTACCCGCGCAGATGCGGGCCATGAAACATATGCAGCTACCTAACTTGCCGCGTCGTCGTCGTAAAGAAGGCGAAGTTTGGGGCGTAACGCTAGTCAAAAACGAGGCGGATATTCTGCCCCTGGTCATTGAGCACCTATTTGCGCAGGGCATCAGCCACATCATTGTTGGCGACAACATGTCCACCGATGACACCCCGGAAATTCTAGAAGAATTCGCCCTCAAAACCGGCCGCGTACACGTAGCCCGAGACCGCGAACCGGCACATATTCAGGCAGAAAAAATGACCTACATGTGCCATGCGGCTTGGCGTGCAGGGGCTGACTGGATTATTCCCTTCGACGGCGACGAGTTCTGGTTCGCCCCTGAAGGCAAGCTGGCAGACTATCTGCGCAGCCAAAGCGCAGACATGATTTACGCCGACTTTTTACACATGGTGCCCACCACGCCCGGCCCTAAGGACCTGATCAACGCCGAATTCATTGTGGACACCAAACCCTCCTTCCCCGGTAAGGTGGCCGTGCGTTCACACCGCTGGCTAAAGATGGGTCCCGGTAACCACTATGCCCTGCGAGTAGGCGCCACCAGCCATGGCCTAAAGATCGCCCACGCCCAATACCGCTCCCCCGAGCAGGTAGCCCGTAAGGTACGTCAAGGTAGCGCCGCCACTGCGCTAACCGGTGAGGACCTGAGCTGGTTCTCCCCACACTGGGAGGCTGGCTCAAAGCTATCCAACGCCGAAATCCTTGAGGTTTGGGAAAACATCAGCCACGGGCGCCCCGATGAGCGCATCCAGTTTGCTGCCAACGGCCCCATGGTTAAAGCCCACCCGCTGCGCTGGAAAACCTGGAACGAGTCAGGTGAACTAAGCAGCTAATATGCGTTTGTGCCCCAGAAACTTCTGGGGCACAAACTTTTTTATGGCTGCCACCAGCTAAGTAGCTGGCCTTATTTTGCTCTGGTTTTAGGCCTGCTCTAGCGCCGCCAACTTAACCAGGTTACGGAAGCCCTCAGAGCGCTCCTGCAGCTCAATGAAGCTACCGATACCATCAACCACACCATTAGCCAGGAACACGATCTGATCCGCGTTACGGATGGTGGACAGGCGGTGAGCCACAATAATCACGGTGATCTTGCCGCTTAGATTATCGATAGTTTCAGCGATTTCCGCTTCAGTCTCGTTATCTAGGGCGCTAGTGGCCTCATCCAAAATCAGCAGGTTAGGGCGGCGATACAAGGCGCGGGCAATACCCACACGCTGCAACTGTCCACCAGACAGACGTCGGCCCTGCTCACCAAACTCAGACCAGATACCCTCAGGCTGGTTAGAAACAAACTCCCACAGGCGCGCACCTTCCAAAGCTTCGCGCACCCGCTCCGGATCAATATCCTCACGGCGCTGGTCGAAAGCAATATTCTCGGCAATAGTGCGGTCAGTAATAAACACGTTCTGGGGTACTACCCCAATATTGGACTGCCAGCCGTAAATATTTTCACGCATGTCGGCGCCGTCAATCAGGATCTCACCGCTGGTGGGTACCTGCAGACCCATCAGCAGATCCAACAAAGTGGATTTACCGGCACCCGAGGAGCCCACAAAAGCAGCTTTAGTGCCAAAGGGAATACGCAAGTTTACGCCCTTAAGCACCTCAGGAGCGTCGTCGTCATAGCGGAAACGCACGTCACGCACCTCTAGCTCCTTACGCAGAACCAGCGGGGTGACCTCCTGGCGGCTAACAATTTCCATGCTCTTAATCTGTGAGCGGGCCGCCAGCTTAGAGGCAATAAATTCGCGTGTAGCCGGCTCAGCCTGACGGATAGTAGCCAAGGTGCCGAGCATACCGGCAGCAGTAGGTAGCACACGGAAAGCTGCCGCCAGCAATACCGCCATAGATGACAGCAGCGACTGGCTGTCACCCATAAAAGCAGTAAAAGCAAACACGATGGCTAGTGCCAGCATGAACACAATTTCAATTAGCTGCTTAGGTAGCGAAGCGATGAAACCCTTCTGAATGCTAATGTCGCGCAGCTTAGCTGAAGCCTCATCAATACGCTCTAGATAGAAGTCGTAGGCGTTACGCAGCTGGGTTTCTTTAATGGTGCCAAAAGCGTCAAAGCAAGCCCTGAACGAGCGCTCATTAGCGGCCACCTCTTCCGCGCCCAGGCGCTCATTTAGCGGGCGCACCTTACGTAGGAAGAGCCAGCCAAACAGGCCAATAAACAGCGCCAAAATCGCGGTAGCCACCGGGGCGGCAATCAGCAATGCACCCACCACACTGACAACCGCAAAAATCTGGGTAGCCAGCGTGATAGTGCCAAACAGGTAACCGCTATAAGCCATGGTTACGTTCTGACCAGACTTATTTAGAATTACCGCCAACCCTAAATAGGCGTGCTTAGAGTAAGGCAGGCGCAGATAGTATTCGCTGATTTCAATAGCGCTCTTGTAGCGCAGGTTAGAGGAAACCTTCAGGCTCCACCACTGCACCAAAATGGAGAGCAGGTCCTTAACAATGAAGCCGATAATAACCGCCCCAGCTAAGACAGCTATCAGCTCACTCTGGCTTTTTACGCCCAGAAGCTCAGCGGCGGCCCCGGCGGCTCCGCTGCGCCACTGCCCCGTCATGGCCTGCGCCAGCGGCGCTACCAGCAGAATCGAGGCGGTGTCCGCCAGTGACACTAGTACCGTTCCCAGCATCATCCACACCAGTGCCGGGCGTTCCGGCTTGTCCACTAGCACGCCCAGGTTGTAGCGAATAATGCCCAGCCTTTGTTTCATTCTTCCCCTTATGTGCTGCCGCCCACGCACGAATACGACGCTGCGCAGGACGCTCAACTCCACGGTATAACAGTTCGGCCGCTGCCTGGCAGATAACCCAAAGCACGATTACAGTCGCCAGATTAACCAGCTTTGAACCATGCGGCCAGGGCAGCGGTTTGAGGTTTAGGAGCACTAATTCGTGCACCAGATAAAAAGCAAAAGACGTAATACCCAGGTGCTCTAGCAGCTTCAGCCGCAGCACGCCGCGTACCCCATCCAAGTCAGCTTGCGCGCAGGCGTAAATCAGCCAGGCAAAGGCGGGCACCATCAAAATGCCGCTAACCGTAGTTAGCTGCCCGGTGCGCAGGCAAACCATCACCATCACAGCGGTGGTCACCCCCGCAAGGCACACGCTCCTAAAAGGCAAGCGCACGCCGTCGCGCAAAGCCAAAGCCAAAGCAATACCGATAATAAATTCACCGATACGCACAATCGGCAAGTGGTAGGCGTAAACGTTAGCCCCATTGGCTGCCAGCACCAATCCGATACTCCAGGCCACACCCGCACCAGCGGCGGCAGCTAGGTAGCGCTGCAAGGGTTTAAGTGCGTTTAGCACACTGATCAGTAGCGGTGCACACAGGTAGAAGAAAGCCTCACAAGACAGCGACCAGCTAACTGCGTTTACCCCAAAAGCAATGTCATTAGGTGAGAACCAAGATTGCACCAGCAACGCGTTAGGAGGCACCGCAACCCAGGTCAGCGGCAGCGGCCTAGCCGGCAATAGCAAGGCGATAACCATCATCGCCAGGTGGGAGGGATATACACGCGCTACACGTTTAATCCAAAACTGTTTGGCCTCCACGCCGTTATAGATGGGGGTGGACCAGGTCAGTACAAAACCTGATAGCACAAAGAAAAATGCAACCCCAACATAGCCCACGGTGGACGTAGCTTTAAGCGGCATACCTGGATAAATGCGGCACAGGTGATACATGAATACACCTGATGCAGCAAAGAAACGCAGGCTGGTTAGCCTAGGTAAATTAACTATGCCGGTGTTGGGAGCCACAAAACATCCTCAAGAAAATGCAAAGCCTGCTGGGGAAACGAGCGTGATAAAAACGGGAACGCATCCATTCTACTTCAGGCGTAGAAACATACTTTGAGGCATTGGTTACCCTTAAACTTAAACCATGATTGCAACACCACTTCCTACCGTTTCCGGTAGCAAAGGCACCAAGCCCACCCTCACCTTCCCTGACGCTGAGGCCCCCGCTGACCTAGCGATTCAGGTTCTCGACGCCGGCGACGGCCAGATCGTTGAGCCCGGCGACACCATTGTGTGCAACTACCTGGGTCAGATCTGGGATGGCCAGGTATTCGACAACTCCTTTGACCGTGGCCAGCCGCTGAGCTTCCAGATTGGTGTGGGCATGGTTATCCGTGGTTGGGACGAGGGCCTGGTAGGCCAGCGCGTAGGTTCACGCGTGCTGCTATCCATCCCCTCCGAGCTAGGTTACGGCTCCCGTGGCGTACCTCAGGCCGGTATTAAGGGCGGCGACACCCTAGTGTTCGTAACTGAGATCCTGGCAGTTCTCTAAGCTTTAGCGCTGAGCTTTACTGGGCTTTAGAAGGCTAAACAAAAGGGCCCCGGCATTAAGCCGGGGCCCTTGTTGTATTAGCTATCAGCCATTGCGACGCTCACGCAGCGAGCGGCGCGTGGGCACGCTAGCCTGCGGGGCACCGAAGGCAGCAGAGGTCTGCACGGCAGTTTCCTCACCCACCGGCTGGCTGATGGAGGCAGTAGGCAGCGGCATACCGGTGCTTACCGGGCTGGCAACAGCCTCAGTGGTGGCGGTGTCGTCAGCAGAGTCCTGCACAGAAGGTACGCTTACCGGCTCAGGGTTAACCACCGTGCTAACGCGCGGGGCAGGCTCGGGAGCGGCCGTCATGGTGGCGGCAGGCAGTTGAGCAGGTACCTGGGCCGGGGCCTCGGTGCGGGCGGCGCGGCGGGAAGCGCGGCGGCTCTGCTTGTCCTTAGGCAGAGGGTGGACCTCTTCCTCCTGGATAGAGACGATCTGGTTGTCGCGCTTGCGCTTGCGGTGACCAGGCAGCGGGATGAAGCCAAGCAGCTTACGCTTCTCGTCTTCCTCATAGTAGTAGTAGTTCTGGCCGTAGCCACCGTAACCGTAACCGTAGTAAACGCTACCGAGGTTACGACGTGAAGCACGGTTAAGCACAACACCCAGCAGACGGCCGTCAACCTGCTTGAAGATCTTTCCACACAGACGGGCCTGCTCCTTGTAGGTGCCACCCACCTCCATGACCAAGATGGCGCCGTCGGCCAGGGCCGAAAGCAGACCAGCGTCGGTAACCGGCAGTAGCGGCGGGGCGTCCATGATCACCATAGCGTCATCCTTGAGGTAGTCCATCAAGGCCTTCATACGCTGGGAACCCAAAAGCTCTGAGGGGTTGGGAGGGATACGTCCGGCGGGCACAACACGCAGGTTGGGCTGGCCTTCAATCTTCTGGGCAACATCAGACAGCTGCATGTCACCGGCCAGGATCTGGGTTAGACCCACAGAACCATCTAGGCCGAAGATCTTGTGCACCACGGGCTTACGCAAGTCGGTGTCAATTAGCACGGTGCGCTGACCGGAAGAAGCCAGCATCTGTGCCAACACGGCAGACATGGTGGACTTACCTTCACCAGGGTTAGCACTGGTCATAACGATTGCGCGCGGCGGGTTATCAACATCCACGAAGCGCAGGTTGGTACGTAGGTGACGCAGGGCCTCGGCGGCCTGCCCCAGACCGTCTACGTTCTGACGTCCCTTGGCATTCAGTTCAGTGGACTTAGGTACAACCGCCAGTACGGAAGAACCCAGCAGCTCCTCAACATCGGAGTTGTGGCGTACACGGTTGTCCATCAAGCGGCGCATGAATACCACTAGGTAGCCGATTACCAGGCCAGCAAGGGCGCCCATGCCGCTGAGCTTGTAGAAGTCAGGGGAGCTAGGGGCGCTGGGGGCAACTGCCTGCAGGGTCTGGGTTACGCGGGTATCGCGGTAGCTGTTGTCGCTGGTGGTTACACTGGTGGTGCCATCCACACTCTGGGTGGTGGTGGTTACCTGGGTACCATCAGGGTTAGTGGTGGTCTGGGTGGTGGGCCGTGCAGTAGGCGCGTTAAGCGTGGTAATCGCGTTAGCCTCATCAGACACGGCCTTGATACCGGCATTAGCGATATCACGAGCACGCTCCGGGGTGGAGGCAGTAGCGGTAAGAGTGAACAGACCGGGAACGGCGTCAGCACTACCGGTAAGAGTACCCTCCATACTAGGGGTCTTGAGGGTCTTAGCCACGCGGTTAGCCACGTTCTGCGAACCAGCTAGGACTGCATACACGCTAGCTTTCTGACCAGAAATAGAGTTCTGGCTAAAAGCATCGGTGCCGGGAACTACCACCATCGCCTGGGAAGTAGCGGTGTAGGTCCATGGCTGGGCGCTGGCATAGCCGAAACCACCGGCTAGACCCAATAGCACACATAGGATTAAGAAACCCAGGTTGACCCGGGTCATCCTAACAAAGTCTTGGATTGTCACAGTGGGTTATTGCCCTTCTTCCGAGCGGCCTGGCGATGCCAGGGATCAGGTGGGGAACCTGAAAAATCTATATGTTAGTACGGTATCAACTAGGCCTTTAGCCGCGCGATAGTAGCGGCAGAATAGTGCGCAAGTACGCATCAATGGTATCGGCCGCCGCAGCCATAGCCGCATCTCCACGCCGATATGGGTCAGCTACGTCGCGTCCGCCCCCGGCCGGGCCGCGCACTGCGTGTAGCGCCTGCACTAGCTGGTCAGTGTCATAGCTTAGCCAGGCGTCATCACGCTGGAGCAAGGTGGCGGCGTCGGCTAGCTGCCCTAAAGTCCAGTAGCGCTCAGCGTAGGCGGGAAAATCGTCAAGCAAAGCCACACGGTGCGAGTTAGCCATGGTCACCACAAGGCGCGAGCGGCGCAAAATCCCTTCACGCATTTGGCGTGAACGCATAGCCAGGCAGTCTTCCAGGGCCACACCACGCGCCACCGCCTGGGCCACCATGGGCGGATCCATTTCGCGCCCAACCGTGCCCGGCACGCCGGCACTAAAAAAGGCCCAGCCAGCATCCAAGCCCAGCATTTGGCGGGCGCGCACCTCAGCATAGGCGCTACGGCAAATGTTGGCGGTGCACACAAACAGCAACCGGGGTGAAGCCCCGTAACTGCCGCTCATCGGGCATCCTTTAGGTCCATGACTTCCTCCAGAAGTGCGCCGGCAATTAGCTGACTAACAAATTCGCTTACGTCTGCCTCAATCTGGTCAGCCGTAACATTGAAATAAGGGGCAACCCGCCGGGCTACTTCAGCCACATTCTCAGCCCCATCAGCGCCAATCCAAATAGCGCGGGCGGGGCCTTCCAACCTGGAGATTTCACCGTCGGGTAGTGGCGCCAAGTAAATGGCCTGCTCAGTTGGGTCGTCGTAGTAACCCAGGCGTGAGGGGTGCAGGTAGGTCACAGTTTCCCCTTAACTTTGTCCATTCCTTCACGCAAAGCCGCCCGGTAGCGCTCCACATATTCTTGGCGCACTTCAGCCGGGGTGGGTTCGTGGCCTAGCCGCATGGTTAGGTGATCGGTGTTAACTAGCAGCGCCCGGCCCACAATGCGGGCTTTAGCTAGCGGGCCGTTAGCTGCTTTGAAGCGGGCTTTCCACTCGTCTAGGCGTCCGCCCTCACCGGTGGAGAACATCATCCACAGATCATGGGTGGGGTCTTGGCGGTATTGGTCTAGTTCTCCTAGCGCGGCGGCTAGCCCCACTTGGGCCCCTAGCTCCCGGGCTCGACGGCGCAGGTCTGCTTGGGCGCATTCGTCTAGGGTTGCCCACACTAGGGCATAGTCGGGGTCTGACGTCCCTGAGGAGTTGCGCGCTACGTGCAGCAGCAAAATTAGGCGCTGATCGATTAGTGCGGGAGTAGCGCAGCGAACCCCGCCAAGCATTTGGTGGATGCGCCGCGCCCAGAGGTTGTTAAAAGCTTTGGGTGCGGTAATTCCCGGGTAGCGCCGGTGCAGATCTACATATCCCCAGGTGGGGTGGAAGAAGGTGGCCGCGTGCTCGAAGGCGGAGCCGGTTTCAAATGAGGTGTTGTGACGCCAGCCGTGATCTAGCAGGGCTTTGACGTATAGCTTTACTTGCTCTGGGCGCACCAGCACATCGGCATCGGTGCTGTGGGTTAGGGCGCGGCCAATACTGGGGTGAACTGCCGGGCCTTTGATATGCAAAATATCCACGCCTGCGTCTTGCGCTAGGACCTGCAAGGCGGCGTGGGCTAAATGCGCGCGAATTCCGATGGGGATTCCAGCGGCCCGAGAGGAGGAGTCGAGGGGCTGGCTCATAGTTCTATAGTACTTGCCCCCGGGGTGTTTTCTAGCCAGGCTCTCACGTAGGCAATAGTTGCTTGTCCTGGGGCGCTAGCAGCGCCGTCGGCGATTGTCGCAAAGGTCAGACAATTGGCCAGGTCAGTGCGGCTTGGGGCACCCAACTGCCCCATCGAAATAGCAATTAGGGGCTGGTTGGGGTAGGTGCCGGCAAAGTCGTGGGCGGCATGTCGTAGCGCGGCCACGTCCTGGGCGTCGCGCGGCATGTAAGCCACTTTGGTGATATCCGCGCCGTCAGCGGTAATTTGCGCCAGTTTTTGGGTTATCTGGGCCGCGCTGGGGGTGGCCGTAAAGTCGTGGCAGGAGCCGACGACGTCGTAGCCACCCGCTTTAGCCTCAGCTACCAGCGCCTTACTGGCGGGGCAAGCCATCTCTATGTCTACTGCGGCCACGAGCGGGCGCAACTGTAGCAAACTAGCCAAATAATCCTCATAGCCCTGGCCGTGACCAGCGCCTTTACCGCCCTCAGTAGCTGAGCGGTAGGTCAGCAGCAGCGGCAGGCTGGAGGCTGCCCTCACTGCCGTCAGCGCTGCGCTCACCTGGGCGGGATCAGCTAGCAGGTCTGCGCGCAGTTCCAGAGCCTCTGCCCCCTGCTGCTGGGCCAGGTGAGCCTGGTGGGCCTGGCCGCTAGGAGCGCCGTCAGTTAGCGCCGTAGCAATCACCAGTTGACGCTGCCTACGCGCCGCCAGCAGCAGGGCAGCAAAGGGCTGGCTCATAGCTGCGAGAGGGCGATACCGTCGAGAATATCGTGCAGAGACACGTTAATGTGGCGCACTGGGTGATCGGTGTTAGCGGTGTCAGCCGCCACGCGGGCCACCATTTCATCGCAGATCAGGGCGCCGGCGGCAATTACGCTGCGGCGTCCGGGGGCAATGAATTCCCACTGCTCTAACTGCTCAGGGGTGGCGTGGATGATGGCGTCGCAGGAGCGGCGCATGTCCTCTACGGGTACCTGTGCCCCACCGATTTTTTGGCTGTCGAAATATTCCAGGCCCAGGGCGTGGGCGCTAACCGCAGTGATAGTGCCGGCTAGTCCCACCAGGGAGTGGGCAGCACTGAAATCTACCTGCTCAGCGGCACTATCTAGCATGGAACGCACAAACTCACGGGCGGCTGCTTCAGAGGCAGGGGTGACGCCTTCGCTTAGGAAACGTTCGGTGACGCGCCCCGAACCCATGTTGGTGGAGACATAGGCGTCAGGATATTGGGTTCCCAGGCTGAACTCGGTGGAGCCGCCCCCCAAATCCACTACCAGGCGCGGGTGGGTCATATCCACATTGCTGCCCACCTTAGAGCCCAGGAAGGCCAGGGCAGCTTCTTCTTCACCGCTGATTACTTCAGGTTCAAAACCCAAAATTGCCCAAACACCATTGACGAAAACGTCACGGTTGGCGGCGTCACGTGAGGCGGAGGTGGCCACAAACCGGGCCTGTTGCACCCCGTAATGCTCAAAACGCTCAGCGCAGGCACGGGTGAAGTCCAAGGTGCGCTCAATAGCTTCCTCATCTAGGCGCCCAGTGCGGTCTACCCCCACACCTAGGCGCACAATCTCACCTGAGCGCTCCAGCTCGTTGATGATAATTCCCTGATCGGTAAGCTCATAGTCGCCGATCAGCAAACGGATAGTGTTGGTACCGCAGTCAATAGCAGCCAGGCGCATTATTTACCGTCCTTACAGTTGCAAACCTGCTTATCCCACAGGCCGCGTTCACGCATGGTTTCAATGGCAATGTCGCCGATGGGGTTTACCCCCGCACCGGCGGCTAGTGAGTGGCCCACTAGGGCGTGTAGGCATTTAACGCGGGTGGGCATACCCCCTGCGGAAATACCGGCAATTTCGTCCACATGACCAAGCTTTTCACGCTCTGCCAGGTAGGCCTGGTGGGCCTGGGCGTAGGCGGCGGCCAGTTGCTCATCTTCAGCTAGACGCTGGTTTAGCTCATCCATGTAGTGGGTGGCTTCCAAGGCTGAGCAGCCATATACCGCCCCTGGCAGGGTCAGGTAGAAGGTGGTGGGGAAGGGAGAGCCGTCGTCCAGACGCGGAGCGGTTTGCACCACCGCCGGGCGACCACACACGCAGCGCGCGGCAATGGCTACTACCCCGCGCGGAACACGCCCCAGCTGTTGGCCTAGGGCTTCAATATCTGCCTGGGTAACTTCTGAACTCATTTGCTCTCGCTTTTATGGGGTGGTGGTTACGGTAGGCGTGGGACTAGTGGTTGGATCTAGCCAGCCGCGTTGGGAGGGTTCACGTTTGGCAGCTTTGGGGACTTTACCGGCTTCACGAGTGCTCTGGCGCAGACGGTCATACCAGGGCTGGCCATTTTGGGGGGTGGAGCTGGTGGCGGTGGTTTCGCTAACTGAATCGGCTCCCACCACAATGTAGGTGGTCTCCCCTGGCATTACGTAACCAAGGCGCCCGCGTGCCTGGCTTTTTAGATAGTTGTTGTCTTGCCAGGCCTGCAGTTTGGCCTCCAGCTGGGCATTTTCTTGCTTGGTGGCGCGCAGTTGGGAGCTAACTTCCTGGTAGCGCTGATGCTGCACAAAGTAGGTGTGCACGCTTTCAGCAATAAAGAATGTAGGCACTAGCAGGGCCACTATCACTAATAGCATCCGCAGCGAGACTGGGGTGCGCCCGTCGTCGCGCTGCTGGGGTACCTGCGGGATTTCGCCAGTGCGGGGCGTTTGTAAACGGACCCTGGGCAGGCCTTCAGGGTGGGTGCGGGGGGCTGCCTCGCTGCCGGTAGCGTTTGACGTTCGCCTCTGGCGACGACGACGTGGGTCAGCTTGGGTAGGGCGACGGGGCTTCACACCTTTGATACTACCTGAGGGCTAGATACAAAGCGGGCGGGATGCTTAAATGCACCCCGCCCGCTTAAGTCAGAGCTGGTTTAGCTCAAGACACCTGCTATCAGGCCTTGAAGCGCGGGAAGGCGCTGGCACCGGCGTATACGGCGTCCTCACCCAGGGACTCCTCGATACGCAGCAGCTGGTTGTACTTGTTGACACGCTCGCCACGGGCGGGAGCACCGGTCTTGATCTGGCCGGAGTTGGTGGCAACAGCCAGGTCGGCGATGGTGGTGTCCTCGGTCTCGCCGGAACGGTGAGAGGTCATGGTCTTGTAACCGTTGCGGTGAGCCAGCTCCACGGCCTCTAGGGTCTCGGTTAGAGAACCGATCTGGTTTACCTTAACCAGCAGAGCGTTGGCGGCCTTGAGCTCGATACCCTTGGCTAGACGCTCGGGGTTGGTTACGAAGAAGTCGTCACCAACGAGCTGTACCTTGTCACCGATCTCGTCGGTCAGGGCCTTCCAGTCGTCCCACTCGTCTTCGCTTAGCGGGTCCTCGATGGAGACGATCGGGAAGTCCTTGATGAGCTGCTCGTAGTACTTGACCATGTAGTCGTTGTCGCGCTGCTCGCCCTCGAACTTGTAGGTCTTGGTCTCGTTGTCGAAGAACTCGGAGGAGGCAACGTCCATAGCCAGGGCAACGTCGGCGCCGGGCTTGTAGCCAGCCTTCTCGATGGCCTCAACGATCAGCTCTAGAGCCTCACGGTTGGAGTCCAGGTTGGGGGCGAAACCACCCTCGTCGCCTAGACCGGTGGACAGGCCACGCTCCTTGACGACCTTCTTCAGGGAGTGGTAGACCTCGGCGCCCCAGCGCAGAGCCTCACGGAAGGAGGGAGCACCGATGGGGGCAATCATGAACTCCTGGATGTCAACGTTGGAGTCAGCGTGAGAGCCACCGTTGAGGATGTTCATCATGGGGACGGGTAGGACGTGAGCGTTGGGGCCACCAACGTACTGGAACAGCTCCAGGCCAGCAGATTCGGCGGAGGCCTGAGCGGCAGCCAGGGACACACCCAGGATAGCGTTGGCGCCCAGCTTGCCCTTGTTGGGGGTACCGTCTAGCTCAATCATTAGGCGGTCTAGGCCACGCTGGTCAGCGGCGTCGAAGCCGATAACCTCGGGGGCGATGATGTCGTTTACGTTAGCAACGGCCTTCTCTACACCCTTACCCTCGTAACGGCCCTTGTCGCCGTCGCGCAGTTCCACAGCCTCAAAAGCACCAGTGGAAGCGCCGGAGGGGACAGCCGCGCGGGCGAAGGAACCATCCTCAAGTAGGATTTCAACCTCTAGAGTGGGGTTGCCGCGGGAGTCTAGAATCTCGCGTGCATGTACGTTCTCGATGAGGGCCACGTGGTGCTCCTAAGTAATCGAAACAGGAATATTACGTGACCAAGTCTAGCTTGCCTAAGCTACCTGCGCGAGGGTATTAGCCCTGCAAAATGACCTTTAGGTTAACCTCGCGAATAGTTCAAGCCAGTTATCGGTTACCGCAGCGGTACTAAAACGCTGCGCATAGACCTGCGCCCGCCGCCCCACTGCCTCACGTTCGTCGTCGCACATAGCTTGGCACAAAGCCCGCGCAATGTCGTCTACCGCAAACCCGTCAGCTAAGTAACCACCATGCTCAGCCAACTCAACCGCTCCAGGCGAACAGGGGGTAACTACTGAGGGCACCCCAGCCATGGCCGCCTCCACCACATTCAAACCCTGACCTTCATTATCAGAAACTAGCGCTGATAGGCTTGCACCGCTAAAAGCTTTAGTTAAGTCATAGCAACTGCCAGGTAGGCTCACGCAATCACTCAGGTGCAGATCAGCAACCAGCGCTTCAAGACTTTCGCGTGCCTGGCCGTCGCCGTAAATAACTAGCTGCCAGCTCTCCTTTACCTGCCCCCGTACCTGCACAAAAGCCTGAATTAAACGATCTAGGTGTTTAGCCTCATCCAGCCTGGACAAAACCACGATTTTATTGGTTTTTGGCGCCGTAGGCAGTTCGAAAGACCTAATCGAGTTAGGCATTGTCACCACTTGGCGCCCCAAGATCTGGGCAGTTTCGCGAGTGTAAGGTTCAGCTAAACAGGTGAACACATCTGCCGGCGCGGCCACCTGCGGGTAGTCGGGGAAATGACGCATCCACTGCATTGAGGCGTGGTTTTGGTAAACCAGCAGGGGCCGCTCTTTGGCTGCCCACACACCCCGGCCAATAGCCTCAGTTAAGCATTTTTGGGTGTTGTACTTTAATGCGATTATGGCAGTATCCGGGCCGATCTTAGCCAGGTGGCGATCTAAACGCTTTAAACAGTATTTACGCCACACCGGCGTGTATAGGCTCAGGGCTTTTAGCTTTACGCCACCTGGCCCTGGGAAACGCTTCACCAGCGGGTTATCGGTGGTGTAAGCCTGCCCTGGAAACACCCGAAACACCTCGCCGGGCACGGGTAGCTGGCCCACCTCACGCCCTAAGGTCATATAGCTAACCGAAAGGCCGCGCTCGCTAAAACCGTGCGCCATCTCGTTTAACGCAGAGGTAGTACCCCCTAGACCGCCCAGGTCAGAGGTAAATAAAACAACTTTGCTGAGATTCATTTTTTAGCTCCAGACAAATAGCCAACTGCGGCTATTTAAAGGTGGGGCTTGGGAAGCCATTATGGGAAGGCATGGGATGGGGCCTAGCTTCCAGTGCCCTTAAGCGCGGCGTCAGCGGCAATCTGATCTAGCCGCGAGCGCCAATCTAGATGTTCACGTGCCCAGGTGCGGATAGCGGTGAACTTTTCTTCGTCATACTGGGTTAGGGCGGCTTTGAGCTGCTCTAAGCCCTGCGCCACATCAGTGTCGCTGATCTGCACTAATGCGAAAGATGGCAGGATTTCGCGGGCGGTGGGGGTGTCGGGAACCTGGCCGGCTACTAGGCAGCCGTAGGCCAGTGAGTCAGTCCAGCGCGCAGTTACGTAATCTTTGGTGGGGTGGTTGTATTTGGCGCGGGCGGTGCGGGTGCCGAAAGCTAGTACCGCTTTGGCTTGGCGGTAGGCGGTTTCCACAAAAGCCTGGTTGGCTTCATCGGTGTCACCAAATGGGGGGCGGCCAGCAAAGCTAAGCCCAGCGTTGGCAGCGGCGCCAGCTACGGCGTCGTCGTCATCCCACACCTGGGGCTGACGGCCCACACGCTGCAATTCCACCTGCTTATCAGCCCAGCTCACCTGGGCTCCGGCGACGTCGGCACCCCAGGGCAGCACCCCGACTGGGCAGGGCACTGCCGCCGCCCACATGTCTAGATCCTGCTGGTCTGTGACGTAGAGGTGGTCGTACCAGCCACGTGAGCGGGCCACGCGGGGGATGCGTGCCTCCCAGAAGCTGTCAATCACCCAGCCGGCCACATAGCTGTAGTGGCGGCGCACCCCGGAGCGTAAAACTGCGTTGAGGTGATCACCAATAGAGGCGATAACCAGCAGTTTTTGTTCTCCGCGCGGGCGTGGCGGCGGCAGCAGGGTGGCTAGTTTGCCTAACCGCCCAGCAGGCAGGGATTCGGCTGGGATTTTGATTAGGCGGCCGCCAAGGTGGTCGGCAGCGATCTCAGCGAGTTTTAAAACCGGGCCCCAGCCACGTCCGCCAGGCAGAATTACCGCAACATCCATAACCTGTAATTTACCTGCAAATTTACTGGGTGTACACGCAAGAGCGCGGCCGTTTTGCAACCGCGCAGTGCGGGCGCCAGGCAGGGCTGCGCGGATGCGGGCAAGGCACCGGCGCGGTTGGCGCGCGATGGGCGCACCGCACTTAGCGGCTGCGGTATTTGGTGGCTTCGGTTTCGTATTCGGCCTCGCCGGCCACAACCGCATGCAAAAACACCTGCGCCCAGCGCAATAGCTCTCTGGCGCTTAAAGTTTCGCGCCGCAAACCGCGCGTGCCCGGGGCGGGCACCACCAGGGTACGGGTGGCTGGCTTAATGATTGTGCCCGGGTAGAGGCGTTTGACACGCATCGCCCCCGACTCAGGCAGGGCCACCGGCGCGAAACGGATAGATTTACCCTGCGCCACAATCTCATACACCCCCAAGCTGGCTGCATATACGCGCAAGCGGGCCAGCTGCGCCAAGTTCTGGGTGGGCTCAGGCACCGGGCCGTAACGGTCAGCCAGCTCCGCTAGTACGTCGTCGACGTCGCTATCAGACTTAGCCGCCGCCATCTTTGCGTAAGCCTCCAAACGCAACCGCTCATGGGGCAGGTACTCCTCGGGAATATTGGCGTCAATGGGCAGCTCCACCTTCAAGTCAGGCTCAGCTGCCTCCTCATCTTCACCCAGGCCCACGCCGCGCTTGTAGGCTTCCACCGCATCACCCACCATGCGCAGATACAGGTCAAACCCCACCCCGGCGATATGCCCAGACTGCTCCCCGCCCAGCAGATTACCAGCGCCGCGAATTTCTAGGTCCTTCATGGCCACCTGCATACCCGCACCCAAATCAGTGTTGTTAGCAATGGTGCGCAGACGCTGGTGGGCGGTTTCAGTAAGGGGCTTGTCGCCCGGATACAGGAAGTAGGCGTAGGCCCGCTCACGCCCACGCCCCACCCGGCCACGCAGCTGGTGCAACTGACTTAGCCCCATACGGTCGGCGCGATCCACAATCAAAGTGTTGGCGTTAGACACGTCCAAGCCGGTTTCCACAATGGTGGTGCACACCAGCACATCAATTTCACGCTTCCAGAAGGCGTCAATTACCTTCTCTAGGCGGTGCTCACTCATCTGCCCGTGGGCGGTGGCGATATTAGCTTCAGGCACCAGTTCAGTTAGGCGCGCAGCCACCGAGTCAATGTCCTCAACCTTGTTGTGCACATAGAACACCTGCCCCTCACGCAGCAGCTCACGCCTGATGGCGGCGCCCACCTGCTTAGTCTCATAGGGGCCCACATAGGTCAAAATCGGGTGGCGGTCCTCCGGCGGGGTGGCCAGGGTGGACATTTCCCGCAGCCCGCTAACCGCCATTTCCAGCGTGCGCGGGATGGGAGTGGCGGACATGGACAGCACATCCACATCTGTGCGCATAGCTTTAAGGGCTTCTTTATGCTCCACCCCGAAGCGCTGCTCCTCATCGATAATTACCAGCCCCAGGTCCTTAAATTTGACTGAGCCGGTCAGTAGACGGTGGGTGCCTACGACGACGTCGATACGCCCCTGCTCAAGGTCACGCAGCACCTGCTGGCTTTCTTTAGCGCTTTGGAAACGCGACAGCTGCGCCACGGTCACGGGGAAGCCCGCAAAACGCTCCGTGAAAGTTTCTGCGTGCTGAGACACCAGCAGCGTGGTGGGCACCAGCACCGCCACCTGCTTGCCGTCTTGGACAGCTTTAAAGGCAGCCCGCACCGCAATCTCAGTTTTGCCGTAACCCACATCCCCACAGATCAGGCGATCCATAGGGGCACTCTTTTCCATATCAGCCTTAACCTCATCAATGGTGACCAGCTGATCAGGGGTTTCAGTGTAGGCAAAAGACTGCTCTAGCTCCGCCTGCCAAGGGGTGTCAGGGCTAAAAGCGTGGCCCTTAGCAGCCTGGCGGGCCGCATACAGGCGCACCAGCTCCCCGGCGATTTCACGCACCGCCTTGCGGGCTTTAGCCTTAGTTTTTTGCCAGTCGGCGCCACCCATCTTGCTCAGCGCCGGGGCATCACCACCCACATATTTACTAACCGCATCAAGCGAGTCAGTAGGCACCATGAGCCGGTCAGCAGGCTGACCACGCTTAGAAGGCGCATACTCAATCACCAAATATTCGCGGCTAGAGTTACGGTTTCCGGGCACAGGCCGGCGCGTGAGCTCCACAAAACGACCCACCCCATGATGCGAGTGCACCACCAAATCACCCGGATGTAGCGATAGGGGGTCAACGCTACGCTTCGAGCGCCGCGCCGGCACCGCCTTAGGGGCACGCGGAGAAGCACTAGCCCTCCCCGTGATCTGCGACTGGCCAATAAAAGCAAATTTTTGGGAGGGAATCAGGAAAGACTGATAAGCCGAGGCAGGCAAAATCCGCACCACGCCGTCGCCGCTACCATCGCTAGCACCCAGATCCGCAACCTCATCCAAATCAGCCACAATGCGGGCCGGAATATCTCCCTCACCCAAAACCTCAGCCAAACGGCGCGCCGGGCCCGGACCCTCAGCGCTAATAACTACCCGCCAACCAGCCTTAGCCTGCTGGCCCACCTGCCTGGCAGCCGCCTCAAAGCCACCGCCATAGCCGGGCACTTCAGTAATAGGCAAACTAGGCATATCCGGGCTGGAGGCAAAAGCGTTAAACGACCACCACCCCAGCCCCTTAGCCAAGCTCAACTGGCGCACATCAGCCAAATGCGCAAAAGCCGCCGCCGACAAATCCACCGGCACCTGCCCACCCGAAGCCGCGCTAGTCCAGGCCGCCGCCAAAAACTCCTGGGTGGTGGCCGCCAAATCCTCAGCGCGACGACGCACCCGCTCAGGCTCGCTAATCACAGTTAGACGCTGGCCAGTCAACTCCAGCAGCAGCACCATCTTGTCCACCAGCACCGGCGCCAGGGACTCCATGCCCTCAACGTAAATACCTTCAGCTAGTTTTTCCAGCAAATCTGCCGCACCCGGGATCTTAGTGACCAGGGCGGCGGCGCGCTCGCGGACGACGTCGTTAAGCAGCAGCTCACGGCAGGCGGTAACCACCACCGGGGCTTTTAAAACCTCAATTGAGCGCTGGTCTGAAACCGCGAAGGAGGAGATTTCATCAATCTCATCCCCGAAATAGTCCACACGCACCGGGCGCGGGCAGGTGGGCGGGAAAACATCCAAAATACCGCCGCGCACGGCAAACTCGCCGCGATTTTCCACCATATCCACGCGGGTGTAAGCCATTTTCACTAGGCGCTCGGTGGCCGCCTCCAGGGGTAGCTCCGCGCCAGCGCTCAAGGTGAGCGGCTCAATTTCACCCAGCCCCGCGATTACCGGCGCCAGCAGCGCCCGCACCGGCACCACCAGCACGCCGATAGCGCCCTCTTCACTGTGGGCTAGGCGGCGTAGCACGGCCAGGCGCGCGGCCACAGTGTCAGCCCTGGGAGACAGGCGCTCATGGGGCAGGGTTTCCCAAGCCGGCAGCATCTCTACTGCCTCATCGGGCAGGTAGCAGCGCAGCGCCGCCACCATTTCTTCAGCTTCACGAGTGGTTGCACACACCACCAGCAACGGGTGGTTTACTTGCGGCCTGACGGCGTCTAAACCCGCCTTCCCCAGGGCCATTGCAGCCAGCAGGGCCGGGCGCACCCCGGGCACAACCGCCGCCGTGTAGTCGGTACGTACACGTGAACTGGCCAGGTCAATGACCTGCCAAACCGCAGAATTTTGAGCTAAAACATCGAGCAGGGCCTTCAGACGCACGCTCAGGATTCTAGTCGACCCGGATAGTTTTGCCAGCCGCCGTCAATTTCGTGAATAAAGTTCCAGCGCGGGTCACGCCACAGCTCACTGGCTGTGGGCACGTCCCCCTGGTGGAAAGCGGGGGCCACAATGTTTTCTAGCTGCGCTCCCAAAACCTCAGCAATGAAGGCACCCCAGTAGGAGAAGGTGGAGTTAGCTAGAATCAGCCGCTTAGCGCAGGCCAGTACCGCTAGATCATCAAACATGTCGCGGCGGTTCTCATTAACCACAAACTCTAGCTGCGGGGCTAGGTGGGTGAGGTTGTCAACACACCAGGGCACATTGTCACTAACTAGCACCACGCGCCCCACCGGACCTAAAGCTAATTGTTTAGCTAGCGCCTGGCGCACATATTCGACAATGTTAATGCCAAATTCTGGTTCAAAACGGCTGTTGTAATAGTCGCCGCGACGCACGTTAATAACTAAGTCATCATCACGCACAAAAGCCTGAGCCCGCTCTAGACTCTGCTTAAAACCGTCAGATGTTAGCAGCACATCTTTAATAAAGCGGGCGCGCTCTTGCGGAGTGTAGTCCACCCCCTGAGCTGCCCCCATATAGGTGGCGCGGCGGTCAGTAAAGCGCATCTGGTCTGAGGTGATTGACAGCTTACGCAGCCCCGGGAACATCTCTAACCAAGCATCCTGGTTAGGGAAATAAAGCACCTTAGAAATTAGGCCCTTATCTAAAGTGCGCGAATATGCCAGCTGCCACTTAAATAGGTTGTTGCCGCCATTAAAACCAATGGCAGTTAATATGACTTCACGCTTACCGCGTCGCACCAAAGACAAAGCTTTAGCTTTAAATGTCATAATCTTTTAGCTCCTAAACAGCGCTTCATTAATGCAGCTCACAGCGACACACTGCACACCGTATATTTCGTTTACCTGTCAACCATCATATATATCTCGCAGGCTTACAAGCTAGACTGGGGTAACCAACGAGTAAAAGGACCCAGCCATGCCCTCTTGCGCGCTCAGTGTGGTAATCCCCTTCTATGGGGACCCAGCTGCCACCCTTCCCTTGCTAGAGCAGCTAAAAGCACAAGTAGACGCCCCTGATTTCGAGGTAATCGTTAGTGACGATTGCTCCCCTGAGCCTTTCCCGGATGCGGCCGGGGTTAAAGTAATTCGTCGTCAGACAAATGGCGGTTTCGGTAGCGCCGTAAGTACTGGCATTGCCGCCGCCACCGGCACTTATGTTCTAATCCTGAACTCCGACGTGGAGCTGGAGCCTAACTTCCTGGGTAACTATTACCGCGCAGCTATGCCCTGGATGCCAGCCATCGTGACCCCTGCCGTAATTAATGAGGTAGGCGCCACACACTGGAATGGCCGCCACTTCCCCAATGCCCTGCACCAGGGTATTGAATGGCTCACTCCCCTGGCCCGACTGCGTCACCTACCGGTGCTGCATGAGCTGGTAGGACACGACACTCTGGCCGACAACACCCACACTGAAGTGGCCGATTGGGTGGTGGGCGCGGCCATGCTGCTGCCGCGTCAGGCCTTTGCGGCAGTGGGCGGTTTTGACTCGCGCTTCCACATGAACAGTGAAGAAGTTGACCTGCAGTTGCGCCTGCGTCAGCTAGGGTTACCTTCGGTAGTGCTTAGCCAGCCCACCTTGGTGCATGCTGGCGGTGGTTCCTCAGCTTCCGATAAGCGCCGACAGTGGTTGGTTAACTCGCGTTTCATTTACGCCGACAAGTGGCATGGCCCTAGCGGTGTAAAGCGTCTGCGAGCCACCCTAAAAACTGCCTCGTATATCAATTTTGCTTGGAACCTGACCCGTCAAATGCGCGGCGTAGATGTGGCTGCCCGCGAGCGTCTAGCTACCGAATTGGCGTTTTTGCCAGCCTAAAATCGCCCCAGACTCTCTTACAAGCTAGTAACTTAGCTAGTACCCAAATCAATTACCCAACGCATGCCGATCGGTCCCAAGCATGAGTAAAAAACTTTTATTGGTTAGCCCTGTGTTCCACGGCTACTGGCAGGGCATAGCGCAGGCTTTTAAGCAGCGCGGTTACACCGTGTTGCCCTACTGCTATGACCGTTTAGAAAACGCAGCGCACCGCGTGGAGCATAAGCTCAAAATTGAATTGGCTGACCGGCGCGACCCGCATGGTTTACCCGGTTCGCGTTTGCATGCCCAGCAGGTTACTGCCCACTGTGCGCAGTTGGTGCGTTCGTCTCACCCTGACGTGGTGGTCACCATTAAGGGCGACATTTTGCAGGCTGATTACTGGCAGTCTATTGAGGAAGTTGGGGCCAAGCGCATTACTTGGTTCTACGATGAGCTGCGCCGCATGAATGTGGATGAAGCGGGTTTGCAGATGCGCGGTCCGATAGCCACGTATTCTGCGATCGACGCCGCCGCTATGGCTGAGCGCGGTTTGGATGCGTTCTATTTACCACTGGCTTTTGATTCCAGCTTGCCGTTTACCCCGGTAGCTAGCGACGCCGTCGTATTTGTGGGGGCCCGTTACGGCCAGCGTGAGCCGATGCTGCGGGCTTTATACCAGGCGGGCGTGGATGTTAAGGCTTATGGGCGCGCTTGGTCTAAGCACTGGTGGGATCGGGCCCGCACCTGGTCTTGGCACCGCCCGGCGATCCCTAGCGGGCGCGATTTGGACCGTTCGCATGCCTATGGGGTGATGGCTGGGGCGCGTGCCTCGCTGAACCTGCATGGGGATCAGGATGGTTTCACTATGCGCACGTTTGAGGCTTGCGGCGTGGGCGGTTTGCAGATTGTTGATCGCGCCGACGTTGACAGCCTCTACGATCCAGGCAGCGAGCTGCTGGTTTTCAACTCCACCCAGGAGCTGGTGGAGCTGGCTGAACGCGCCGGGGCTGAGCCGCAGTGGGCGCAGGCCATTGCCCAGGCGGGCCGTAAACGTACTTTGGCTGAGCATACTTTTGCTCACCGCGTGCAGGCTTTGGAGGCGCGCTGGCAATGATTATTCCTGAAGATGGCCTAGTTTTCGCCACTGATTTGCAGGCTTGGCAGGCTTGGCTAGCTAGCCGCAACCGGGTGCGTCAGCTAAAAACTGCTGTGCGCCAGCGGGTTTCGACGCCGGCGCCGGTGGATATTGTGGTGGCTTTGCGCGGTCAGCCGCGTGCCCTGGCGGTGTTGGAGGCGGCTTCGCCTTCTCACCTGGATGCTTATGAGCGCCCAGCGCTGATGCTAGACGAGGTGGCGATTGCTTTTCCGCGTGCCTTGTCTGAGCGTTATGAGGGCGGCGACTGGCAGTTGGTGGATTGGGCGCAGGCCGCTGATTCACAGCTGCTAGCTAAGGTGGAGCGAGTGTTGGCCCCCGGGCACTATTTGGGGGTTAGCACCGAGGTTTACGCTTGGGCCCGCGCGCGCGACATCGAGTTTTTAGTTGAGCAGCACGGTCTGCTTACCCCGTTTATGGCGCCGCTAGCTGCGGGGGCGCGGGCTTTGGTGTGGTCCCAGTCCGACGGCGAATTTTGGGCTAGTTCGCGCAGTGACGTCACCTGGCAGGTGGTGGGCAGCCAGCTGCTGTTTAACGCCGCTTTGCAGCCGCGTATTAAGGTTTCCGCTACGGCGCGGCCACTGTTTTTAGGCCAGCTGCATGGGGCGGAGATTGGCCGCAGCTATATGGCTCAGGTAAGTGAGCGTTTTTGCCGTGACACTGGTGCGATTTACCGGCCGCACCCTTCTGAAAAAGATAAAGCTTCACGTTTAATTCACGCCTATTGGCGTAGGCGCGGAATTGAATTTGATCCGGGCACCAGCCCACTGTTTGAAACTAACCGTCCGGTAGTTTCGGTGTTCTCCACCGGCACCTTGGAGGCGGCCGCGCGCGGCATTCCTGCCTGGGTGTATGCACCTAACGCCCCCAGCTGGGTGCACTCTTTCCATACCCGCTACGGCCTGTCGCGTTGGTCTGACATCCCTACGGTTGCCCCCCAGACGCCAGCCCTTGAACCGGCCACGGCAATCGCCCAGATTCTGGCTGCTTAAGCCAGTACGTGAATCCCCGCACGCCCGGTGACTGGCTGGCGTGCTCCAAGCTACAATTGTTAGCAAATGTCATGCTTTTTGCGTGGCTACGTTCCCGTTATTACACATTGAATAGGACTATTCAGTCATATGAGCACCCTGTGTGTTATTCCCGTGCGCGGCGGCTCTAAAGGCATCCCGCGTAAGAACCTGCGTGATGTAGGTGGCAAACCCCTGGTGGTGTGGACCATCGAGCAGGCCCTGGAAGCCAAAGACGTCCGCGTAGTGGTTTCCACTGAAGATGAAGAAATCGCGAGCGTAGCGCGCGCAGCCGGCGCCGAGGTGATTGAACGCCCTGCCGAGTTAGCCCAGGACACCACTGCCACCGAGCCGGTGATTGTGCACGCCATGGACTATCTGCGTGACAAAGAAGGCTATGAGCCTGAGTTCGTGATGCTACTGCAGGCCACCAGCCCGGTGCGCCGCCCGGGCACCATTGACCGTGCTATCGCCCAGGCCCGTGAAACCGGTGTTGATTCACTGGTTGGCACCGTACCGCAGACCCCCTTCCTGTGGTGGACTGCCCGCGACGGTCACGGCCCCACCGCCGACTTTGATGTGGACCACCGCCCGCGTCGTCAGGAGCTAACCCCCGACCAGTTCCGCTACCGCGAGACTGGCTCTCTTTATGTAACCAAGCCGTGGGTTTACCGCGAACGCAATAACCGTATCGGTGGCAACATTGGTCTATTCGTCATGGATGAGGTTGAAGGCGTCGACATTGACGGCCCCCTTGACCTAGCCCTAGCGGGCAAAACCCTTATCGAAATGCGTCAGCAGGAAGGTCTAGCATGAGCATCGAGCGTTCCATTACCCCTTACGTAGCTTTCGCTGACGACTCTTTGCTCAGCGCCCTAGCTAAAATCAACGCCAACAAGGCCCGCACTATCTTCCTGGTAGATGAGCATGGCGTACTACAGGGTTCACTTACCGACGGCGACGTGCGTCGCTGGCTTACCGCCGGCAACTCCAACATGGAGACCAGCGCCATTAAGGTAGCTAACCGTTCCCCGCGCACCGTCACCGAGGGCACCTTGGTTGACGAGCTGGACTGGAAGTTCCGCGACGGCGTCAGCCTAGTGCCGGTGCTAGATACCCGTGGCCGCATGGTGGCCATCGCCTCCCCCAGCAACGACTCCTTCACCGTTGGTAGCCACCGCGTTGGTAAAGACCAGCCCACCTTCGTAATCGCTGAAATTGGTAACAACCACCAGGGCAATGTTGACCTAGCCAAGCAGCTGGTAGACCTAGCTGTGGAAGCTAAGGCTGACTGCGTTAAGTTCCAGCTGCGTGACATGGACGCCCTCTACCGTGGTGCTTCCGGCAAGATCACTGCCGGTGAAGACCTGGGCGCCCAGTACACCCTGGACCTGCTCACCCGCTTCTCCCTGTCGGCCCCCAAGATGATCGAGGTCTTCGATCACTGCCGCGACAAGGGCATTGACATTATGTGCACCCCCTGGGACCTACCCTCCCTAGAGGTACTGCTAGAGTACGGCGTCGACGGCCTAAAGATTGCCTCCGCTGACCTAACCAACCACGCGCTGCTAACCGCCGCCGCTAAAGAAAACCTACCCATGATCGTCTCCACCGGTATGAGCACCGAGGATGAGATCAAGGAGTCGGTGGCCCTGCTGCGTCGCTACGGCGCCCCCTACGCCCTACTCCAGGTACAGTCCACCTACCCGGCCCCTTTCAAGGACCTAAACCTGCGCTACATGCAGCGTCTAGCTGAGATCGGTGACTGCCCGGTGGGCTACTCCGGTCACGAGCGTGGCTACCACATCCCCATGGCTGCCGTGGCCCTGGGCGCTTCGGTAATTGAAAAGCACTTCACCATTGACCGCAACCTTGAAGGTAACGACCACAAGGTTTCGCTGCTGCCTGATGAGTTTGCCGCCATGGTGCGTCAGATCCGCGACGTGGAAGCCTCCCTGGGCACCGCCGAGGCCCGCGTAGTGGCCCCCGGTGAGTTCATGAACCGCGCCAACCTGGCCAAGTCTTTGGTGGCCGCCCGTGACATCAAGTCCGGTGAGCGCATCACCGCCGACGCCGTCGACGTTAAGAGCCCCGGCCGTGGCCTGCAGCCCAACTCGCTAGACAAGCTGGTGGGCCGCATTGCTCGCCGCAACGTAGCTGCCGGCGACTTCTTCTACGAGGGCGACATCTCCGACAACCCCGCCCGCCCACGCGACTACCACTTCCGTCGTCCGTGGGGTGTGCCGGTGCGCTACCACGACTTCCAGGCCATTTTGGATGCCGGCGCCAAGCCGGACTTCCTGGAGTTCCACTACTCCTACAAGGACCTGGACATGGACGTGGACGAGGTGTTCGCGGCCTACAAGGATAACCCGCTACCCATGGGTTACACCTGCCACCTGCCTGACCTGTTCAGCGGTGACTTTATTTTGGATCTGGCCTCCCCCGACGACGCCGTGTGGGAGCGCTCTATCCGCGAGTTACAGCGTACTATCGACATCACCAAGTCGCTGCGCCCTTACTTCACTCAGGAAGAAGACCCGGTCTTTATTGCCACCCTGGGTGGTTTCACCAAGGAAGGCCCGGTTGACCCTGAGCAAATCCCGGCCATGTATGACCGCATCATTGAGGGTCTAAAGCACGTGGATTACTCCGGTGTGCGCCTAGCCCCCCAGACCCTGCCGCCTTACCCGTGGCTACTGGGTGGTCAGCAGTACCACAACCTGTTTATGAGCCCTGAGGCGCTGCGTGACTTTGCCGAGCGTAGCGGCCTACAGATCACCTACGACATCTCCCACTCGATGCTGTCGGCTAACCACGAGCACCGCCCACTGCGTGAATACACCGAAATTCTCGCCCCGCTAGCCGCCCACCTGCACATTGTTGACGGTAAGGGCGTTGACGGTGAGGGTGTACAGATTGACGAGGGTGACGTTAACTGGCCTGAGCTGGCTGAGCAGCTTGACCGCCTGGCCCCCGGCGTGTCCTTCATTCCAGAAATCTGGATGGGTCACGTTAACAATGGTGAGGGCTTCTGGACCGCCCTAGACCGCCTGGAGAAGTACCTGTGACAGTGGCTTATAAAGGCGTAGCGGGTAACGCACCAATCGCGCTATGGGTAGTTCCGGTTGCTGAGATCGGTGGGGTGGCACGTCATGTTCTCGACGTCGCCCGCACTGGCCTGCCCCGTACCCGCATGGTGGTGCTGTGTCCACCAGGAGCGCTAGCTGAGGAATTAACCCAGCTAGGTGTGCCAGTGCTGGCTGAACGCTTTGGCCCCAATTATGGGCTGGTCGCTTCAGTGCGGGTACTGCGCCACGCGGTAGCCAAGCTACGCCCGGCCATTGTGCACACGCACCTAGCCTATGCAGACATTGTGGGCGCCTTGGCAGTGCCGTTAACCGGACCCACCAAGCTGGTGTCAACTGAGCACGGCATCGCCTACGATGACAGTGTCTACCACGGCAGTAGCTTCAAATCGGCTTTGATGAGCCGCGCCCACCAGGTGCGCTGTGAGCGTTTTGATGCGCTTATGGCCTGCTCGGTGGCTACCGCTGACGCCATGGAAGCCAAGTGGCACCCGCGCCGAGTGATCAACGTGCTGCACAACGGCGTCGACGCCCCCACCGCGCCCAGCCAGCGCAAGGAGGGCCTGCGGATTTTGTCCCTGGCCCGCCTGGCCCCAGAAAAGCGCATTTTGGAGCTGCTTAAGGGATTCTCTCTGCTTAAGCGCGATTACCCCCAGGCCACGCTGACTATTGCCGGCACCGGCGAGGAGGAGGCAGCCCTACGCGGCGCTGTTGAGTCGCTGGGGCTAACTGACTGCGTTGACTTGCCCGGCTTCGTTGACGCCTCCCAGGCGCTCTCTAGCCACGATGTACTTGCCCAGCTGTCGGTGTGGGAGAACTGCTCTTACTCACTGCTTGACGCAGTGGTTAGCGGCATGGGTGTGGTGGCCACGCCGGTTGGCGGTAACCCCGAGATTCTGCCTAGCCAGTGTCTAGTGGATGCTTATGACGTCACTGCTATCGCCCAGGCGCTAGCCAGCCAGGGTCTAGAGCTGGCCCAACGCCCGCAGCTTAACCCCTACTGGCCTAGCGTGTCCGACATGTGTCACTCCATCGTCAAGGTCTATCAGGGGTGTTTCAAGTGACTCGCTTTACCCTAGCGGCTAATAACGGCGAAATTGGTGGCGGCGAGGTCATGCTGCTGCGCACCGCTAAGGTGCTGCGTCAGCTTGGCCATGAGGTCACCGTGGTGGCCCCTGCCCTTGCCGACGGCGTAGGGGCGGCTGCCGCCAAAGCCGGTTTTGCCACTGTGGCTATCAAGGGCCAGGGTCGCAAAGCCTATATGCGTAACCTGCGCGCCTGGGATGCCAGCCAGCGTCAGGGGGTGCTGTGGTGCCATGGGCATGTGCCCGCCCTAGCTACCATGGGTCACCCCCAGCGCATTGTGCACCTACACCAGGCCCCCAGCTTTAAGCATGTGGTTTCTGGCAAGCTGGCCGCGTGCGGCGCCCTAGCTTTAGTCGTGCCCAGCGCCTCCATGGCCAAGCACTTCCCCACCGCCCAAATTGTTTACAACTGGTGCGAGGAAGTTAAAACCCAGCCTAAAGGTGAGCTCAGAGCCCCCATCACGGTGGGTTTCTTGGGGCGTCCCAGTCCCGATAAGGGCATTGAGGTTTTAGCTGAGGCTATGGCGCAGCTAAACGCCACTCGCGGGAATGCTTTTGAGCTGGTGGTTGCGGGTGAGCCGCATTTTGTCGACGCCGCCGAGCGCGAGCGGGTAACCGCCGCCCTGGCCCCTATCGCCAGCTTCACCAAGCAGCTGGGTTGGACCAGGCGTGAAGACTTCTTCAACCTGGTTGATTTGGCTGTTTTCCCCTCGATTTGCCCTGAGTCCTTCGGGCTTATGGTCGCTGAGGCGATGAGCGCCAAGGTGCCCTTCGTGACTTCTATCGCGGGAGCGCTACCTGAGGTTGCTGGTCGGGACTACTCCTACCAGATAGTCCCCGATGACGTCGACGAGCTAGCCGACGCCGTCGCCGCCCTAGTGGACACCACCCCCACCAAACGGGCCAAACAGGCTGAGAAAGAATGGCAGCGCTGGCAGCGCAAATTCTCCCCTGAGGCGGCCACTAAGCGCATCGCCGCTTTCCTTACCGACGTGCTACCCCAGGAGGTTAAATGAGCCGCGCGGTTAAGCCCGGCGCTATCGACTGGGATGTGTTTTTCCGCAAGGATGATTCTTCGCTGCAGGCGCTGCTGCGTAAATCCCCGTCCTTGCTGGAAATGATCCTGTTCATCCCGCTGTGTTTGCGTCTGGAGGGCTTCGTTCCCGGCGTACCGGTAGCTGACATCAGCGCCATACTGCTGTCCATCATGGCCTTTGGGCGTAAACCCAAGGTGGGCTGGCAACCGGCTTTCGGCTACCGCATGTTACTGTTTGCCATCCCCGCTTGGATGGCAATCGCAGGTGTTTACAACGACCAGTTACCTTTTACCCGCATGGGCCACATCGTAGCTTGGGCGCTGGTAATTGCCGCCTCCACCTCGGGGCGGCTAAACATGCGGGCCCTGGTAGGTTCTATTGGAGTTTCGCAGGTTATCGCCACCGCTTACGGCATTATCACCCTGCCTCAATCAACCTACCCCGGCCGTATGATCGGTATGTTTGGTGACCCCAACACCGCCGGTTTGCACCTGCTGGCACTGGGATTGGTTTACGCCGGTATTGCCCAGCGTAACCGCAAGTACTTCATTGTGCTGGCTATCTCCATGCTGGGTATTTTCCTAACCTTCTCACGTACCACCTGGCTGGGTCTGGGCCTGGCTTTGGCTTGGGTGTTCATCCCTAAAAACTTTAATGTTTGGCTTAAAGCCACGCTGCTGTTTGGCGTATACAAAGCAGTGATTGGTTACGCCAACGACGTCAAGAACGAGGGTTCATTCTCTGACCGTGCTGGTTCTGACCACCTGCGTTCACTGATCGTACCGCTGGAAGAAAAGCTGGTGGCCGAAAACCCCTTCGTTGGTCACGGCCCCGGCACCCTTACCGTCAAGTTGGGTGTAAACGAGTTCTTCTTCCACTCCAGTTACCTACTGCTACGCGCTGAAGGCGGCTGGATCATGTTCTACCTGATGCTGACGCTAGTAGTACTCACCATCGTCAAGGTCAGCCACCCGCTATCCACCCTACCTAACCGTTACCTGGAAGCCGCCCCGATCGCAATTTTGGTGTGTGCGGCCAACCTGGGCAACGTGTTCCTGTCTTACCCCGCTTGTTTGGCCCTGGCTGCCTGCACCTGGTGGGCCCACGCCCCCGGCGCTGACGAAGAGCAGCTAACCAAACTTGAAGCTCCGGTTGAAGAGGATCTGCGCGCCAGCCAAAACAAGCTGGTTAACTACCTGGCTGGACACGAAAATGTCATGGCCAAATACGACAAGTTGGAAGAAGAGGCCAGCAAGGCATGAACCAACCGCGCACTTCCATCATCATCCCCTCCTATCGGGGAGAAGCCAAGCTACCTACGCTGCTTAACGCCTTAAGCCAGCAAAGCGACACCGACTTTGAGGCGGTAGTGGTAATCGACGGGCTGCTTGATAACAGCCTAGAGATCATCGACTCCTTCGCCAGCAAGGCGCCCGTACGGGCCGTGGTGCTGGAGCAAAATCAAGGCCGCGTAGCCGCTCTAAACGCTGGTTTTAGCGCCGCTAAAGGCCAGGTTTTGGTGCGCTGCGACGACGATCTTGAGCCCGGTACAGACTTTGTCGCTGGGCACTGGGCGCGCCACCAAGGCCAGCCCTGCGGCGTCGTCGGGCTAACCATAGACATCCTGCCGCCCTCAAAGTACACCCGCGTATACGGCGCTACCCGCACCCGCGCAGCCCTGGCCGCCTCCTACCGGGGTGCTATCCCGCCCTGGCGTCACTGGGCAGCAAACTGCTCTATTACCCGCGAAACCTGGGAAAAAATCGGCCCCTATGACACCGCCTACCAGCACTACGGCTGGGAGGATGTGGACTACGGCTACCGCCTACATGAGGCCGGCATCCCGGTAATTTTGGCTCCCGAGCTGGAAACCCTGCACCACGGCGCGGCCACAGACACCGTCAAGCGAGCCATGCGCGCCTACCATTCAGGCGCAGCACGACGCACTTTCGACCAGCTACACCCCGGCGCTATCGCCCCGGTAACAAGCGGCGGCGGCTGGTGGGGCAAACTAGTTGGGGCGGTAGCTAGCCGCACTAACGAGGAGAGCACCGAGCAGCTAGCCAATTTCACAGATAGCGCTATTGGCGTATTGCCCGGACCATTTGCTACTAAATTAGTAGCGTTGAACGTCGAAGCCGCCTCCCTTAGCGGCTACTGCCACAGCGAGCAGGTCAGCGCCCGCTTCTAAGGCACAAAATTTCATAAAACTACTTCTCGCCCCATTTCCCTTACATTCTTGCCATAGGCAGAAGAGAGACTTTGATGAGTGAGCACTTTAGCGTTGCCATCGCCCATGATTACCTAACTCAGCGTGGCGGTGCGGAACGAGTGGCCTTAGCCATGCACCAGGCTTTTCCCCAGGCCCCGATTTTCACCACCCTGTATGACCCAGAAGGCACCTTCCCTGAGTTCAAGGACGCCGATATTCGCGTCACCGGCCTAAACCGGGTGGGGGCCTTCCGTCACGATCACCGCATCGCCCTGCCACTACTGGCCCCGGCGACGTCGAAAATTAAGATCAATGCAGGTGTAACCCTGGTGTCTTCCACCGGTTTTGCCCACGGGGTTAAAACCACTGGAGCCAAGCTGGTTTACTGCCACTCCCCGGCCCGTTTCCTGTACCTACGCGAGCAGTACCTGGGCCAGTCCTCACGCTTTTCACCCAAGGTATTAGGGCTAAACGCGGTGTATGCGCCGCTGCTGCGTTGGGATAAGCGCGCCGCTCACAGCGCCACCCGCTACCTGGCTAACTCCTCTATTGTTAAAGAGCGCATTGAGCGCGTCTACGGCATTGAGGCTGACCTACTGTTCCCGCCCGGCGGGATTGACGCCAGTGCCAGCCAGGAAGCTGTGGACGAGATTTCCAGTTGGGCTGGGCAGTTCTATCTGGTGGTCTCGCGTCTGATGCCCTACAAGAATGTTGATCGTGCCATAGCGGCTTTTGCTGACATGCCCCAGCGCAAGCTAGCAATTGTGGGTAAGGGCCCTGAGGCTGAACGCCTAGCGGCTATGTGCCCAGATAATGTGCGCATGTTCCAGGGCTTAAGTGACGGCCAAATGCGCTGGCTATACGCCAACTGCCAGGCCCTGATTGCACCTTCCTTTGAAGATTTTGGGCTCACCCCACTGGAGGCTTACAGCTTTGGTAAACCGGTACTGGCCCTGCGCGCAGGTGGCTACCTCGACACTGTTGTAGAAGGCCAAACTGGTCTATTCTTTTCTAAGCCCACTAGCGCTGATATTGCAGCCATCGTGGAAAAGAACGAGCAAATCACCTGGGATCACCCCGCAATCCGCGCCCACGGCGACAAGTTCTCCCTGGACCGTTTCATCCAAGCCCTGCATCAGCAGGTCGAAGCACTGTCTTAAGTTCCCAACTGCCCCAAGTAGGTTTCGTCTTGAAGATGAGTAAACGTACCTTCAATCACCTAGTGCGCCTAGGCGCTATCGTGATTGATTTCCTCGCTATCTGGGTGTCGTTCACCATTGCGTGGCATTTACGCGAGCAGTCGGGTCTGTTCTCTAATGACGTCTCGGCCCTAACCCGGGCACTTATGCACTGGAAGCCGCTGGCTTCAGCCGCCTGGTTGGTGGTAATTGCTTGCTTTGGGGGCTATGCGGTACGCGAGTTCGGCTCGGGCACCATCAGTATCCGCCGTGCCCTTAACGCTGGCCTGTTTAACATCGGCTTTTTCTCGCTGGTGCTATACATGACCACTACTGAGTTCTCACGCTCTTACTTCCTGCTGCTGTTCATCATTGCGATGCCGCTAATCACCTTGGGGCGTCTGTTTGGCCGCCGCATCCTGCACTGGCTGCACCGACGTGGCTACGGTATTTCACGTGTGATTATTGTGGGCCGCCCCCAGCAGGCTGAGCAGTTATCCCGGATGCTTAAGCGTTCAGCTTGGCTGGGCCTGGAACCCTACCTGGTTTTTGACCCTGATGAGGCACTCGAAACCTATAAGGGTGACCACCGTTCTATCAGCGATAACCTGCTTAAGCTGGCTGAATCCACCCAGGCTGAGCTGGTACTTTTCGCCCCCGGCTCGGTACCTGACTCGGTTGATTTCCGCCGCTATGTGTGGCGTTTTGAGGGTCACCGCACTCAGCTGGCTGTGGTGCCTTCTTTGGTCGACGTCGCCGCTGACCGTATCCGTACCCGCCCAGTAGGTGGTATGCCGCTGGTCTACGTAGAAGATCCCAACTCTGCCGGCGCACTATCGCACTCTAAGCGGATTTTCGATATTGTCATGGCTTCCCTAGCGCTGATTATGGTCAGCCCGGTCATGATTATTACCGCCCTGGCGGTGTACCTTACCGACCGTGGCCCTGTGTTCTTCCTCCAAGAGCGCGTAGGGCGCGATGGCAAGACCTTTAAGATGATCAAGTTCCGCTCTATGGTGGTTGACGCCGAGGCGCGCCTGGCTCAGCTTCAGGGCGGCAACAAGACCAATGAGGTCATGTTTAAGCTCAAGAAAGACCCGCGTATCACCCCGGTGGGTGGCTTTATTCGTCGCTTCTCTATCGATGAGCTCCCCCAGCTGTTTAACGTGATCCAGGGTGACATGAGCCTGATTGGCCCACGCCCGCCCCTGCCGCGTGAGGTAGCTAAATACACCCCCGATGAGATGCGCCGTCTACGAGTGCGCCCGGGTATTACCGGCCTATGGCAGATTTCAGGTCGTTCAGACCTGTCCTGGGATGAAACCATTCGCCTGGACCTGTACTACATTGATAACTGGTCTCCGTTACAAGACCTATCGATCCTGACCAAAACGGTGCAGGCGGTGCTTTCTTCACGCGGGGCCTATTAAAAGAAGTAATTAACCATTTGAAACGTTTCCTCCCCGCTTCCCTCGCACTACTTACCTTCCTGGCCACCTGGGCTTACCGCAACCTTTTTGAGGCCACCCAACAGGGTGCCTACCTGGCTGGTTTGGGCCTGCATACGTTTGTGGGTCCCCTTCAGCCCTATGTGCAGGTATTTACCAAGCTGGGCACGGCCCCGGTGGCCGGGGCCAGCTTGATCCTGGCCGTGGTGGTGGCTTTGGCTGCCAGGCGCTGGTTGTTGCCAGTGCAGCTAGTGGCTTTTGCGGCCGGTCTACTAGGCACTATCCAAGTGCTTAAAACTCGCTTGCCTTACCTGCCTCAGGGAGGCATCAATGGCACCGGCTATTTCCCCCATTACAACACCATGCCCTCAGGGCACGCCGGCATGATTTTGGTGGCTACCGTGCCGCTTATGGCCGCCCTTAGCGCCACTAAACTGCCGCGTATTTTCAAGCGAATCGCTTTTGTGGGGGCACTGAGCGCCTTTATTTTAGGCACCACTGCGGTGCTAGTCAGCTCCGCACACTTGTGGACTGACGTGTTTGCTTCCACAGCTTTGGCACTATTTTGGGCTTATTTATTGCTGCCTTTACAACAAGTGCAATACAAGAAATTATCACAGCCATATGTGAGGCTAACCCTGATTACCTTTGCAATTGCTTGGGTTTTGCTACATGTGGACCAAGCTTTGCAAACAAACAATAAATTTGGGTTGGCATTTTGTGCCTTTAGTCTATGCACCGGCGCTTTTATTGCACTATTATCGCAAGTGAGCACAGGAAACTCCCAGGAAACTATCGATTAGTTCCCAGACAGTGACTAGTACCTAGGTGCTCATGCCCTAGCCCCCGATTCTCAGGTACGCCATGACCCCCAAACCGCAAGCCTCGGTTATCATCCCGACCCTAAACAGCGCCCCAGCTTTGGCTATCCAGCTGGATTCGCTGCTGCGTCAAGACTATGAGGGCGCCTTTGAGATTCTGGTAATCGACAACGGCTCCACTGACGAGACACGCGAGCTACTTGAGGACTACTACCCTCGCTTTGCTTTCCGCCAGGTCAACCTGCGTTACTTCATCTCTGACCGGGAGCGTAACGTTTGCTACGCCCGCAACGTGGGTATCCGCTATGCAAACAGTGAAAAGCTACTGTTTTGCGACGCCGACGACATGCTTTCCAACAACTGGGTCAGCCAAGGCATTGAATCTCTAGCTGAGCGGCAAGTAGTTTCCGGATCCGGCATCTACTTCCTAGAAGACACCTTCAAAAACTTCTGGGCCCTAGGCAAGGCTTACGAGACTATCCACCCGGCTACAGAAATTGAAACCTACACTCCAGTTAATGCTGACCGGGCTATCCCAATCCTCATGGGTTGCTCCTTTGCGGCCCGCCGCTCAACGCTGATCTCGCGTGGCTTTGACGTTAACGCTCCCTGGGGTTCAGAAGACAATGAGCTAGCCCTGTACCTGCGTGAGCACGGCATTGAAACTGAGAACTTCTCAGGTATGCGTATCGCTTACCGGGTACGTAACCCCAAGACTAAGGCCCGTCACAAGGCAGAGTTTAAGAGCGCCCGCGCCCATGTTTGGTTGGCTCGCAAATACCACCTAACCTCCCAGCTGCCGGCCACCCGCCGAGGTGCCTGGCTACTTAACCCGCTGCGTTTACCGCTGGTGGCCGCCAAGATGGCACTGGTACCCTCCAGCCGCGACTGGAGCGCGCTGCGTTCGCGTTTTAACACCGCTGCCGGGGCTTTTGTAGGTGTGCTTAGCTTCTACCACCCGGCTCCTAACCGTGAGGGCCTAATCGGTACAGGTAAGGAGATCAGCTTGGATACGGGCGCGCCTTTGCGCCTGGAAACCACCGGTAGCGGCCACACCCACAGCCGTGACACGATTACGCCTGCCTCAGGTCTAAGCCCGGTGCTGGTGCGTGAGCCTGAGCTGCAAACCACCGCCGGTTAGATCTTTTACACACGTGGGGGCCAGTTCGTAAGAACTGGCCCCCAACTTAGCTATACGTCTTAGCTATCTTAGTGATCGCCCGCGTCAAACAGGTCAGCCACTGAGCCGTCGTCGAAAACAGCCTTAATAGCGGCTGCCAGCAGCGGCGCGATAGAGAGAATAGTCAGCTGCTCAAAGCGCTTTTCCTCGCTGATGGGCAGGGTGTCGGTGACGATAACCTCCTTGGCGCCACAGGTGCTTAGACGCTCAGCGGCGGGGCCGGAGAGCACACCGTGGGTGGCGGCAATGATGACGTCCTTAGCGCCGGCGTCGAGCAGTACCTTAACCGCCTTAGCGATAGTGCCACCGGTGTCGATCATGTCGTCAACCAGTACGCAGGTACGGCCCTTAACGTCGCCAACCACGCGGTTAGCTACAGACTCGTTGGGGCGAGTCACGTCACGGGTCTTGTGAACGAATGCCAGCGGGGTGCCACCCAGCTTGTCCGCCCAGCGCTCGGCCACGCGAATACGGCCAGCGTCAGGAGAAACCACCGTGGTGTTAGCCGGGTCAATGTGCTTAGAGACGTAGTCAACCAGCACCGGCTGGGCCCACAGGTGGTCCCAGGGGCCATCAAAGAAGCCCTGCTCCTGGGAAGAGTGCAGGTCAACGCTCATGAGACGCTCAGCGCCAGCAGTAGCGTACAGATCTGCAATCAAGCGGGCAGAGATAGGCTCGCGCCCCAGGTGTTTCTTGTCCTGGCGGGCGTAGGGGAAGAAGGGAGCCACCACAGAGATGCGCTTGGCAGAGGCACGCTTAAGCGCATCCACCATAATTAGCTGCTCCATAACCCAGTCGTTAACGCGGTCGCCGTGAGACTGGATGCAGAACACGTCACAGCCACGCACCGACTCGTTGAAACGTACATAGGTCTCGCCATTAGCAAAGTCGTAAGCGCTAGAGGACAGCACCTCGGTGCCCAGTTCCTTGGCCACGGCATTCGCAAGTTCAGGGTGAGCCCGGCCTGATACGATCACCAGGCGCTTAGAGCCCTCACTGATAATGCCAGTCATGGATTATTTGCCTCCTTGTAGCCGTTTGGCCATGTGGGTGGGTAGGTAGGAGATCATGCTGGTTGCGTTAGGCGTCCAGCAAGCTTAGTGGGGCGACGACGGCGCCGTCGGGAACTTCCACATTGTCTAGGACGCTGTGGGCCCCAACATAGGCCTCATCACCAATCACGGTGGCACCGTGAACAATAACCCCGGGCTCTAGGTAGGCATCCTGGCCAATCTTGGCATCCACATCCACCCAAGTGGAGGAGGGGTCCACGATGGTTACGCCAGTGCGCATCCAGTGCTCGAGAATACGACGGTTAAGCTCAGCCCCTAGCTGGGCCAGCTGTACGCGGTCGTTGCAGCCCTCAACCAGCCAAGTGTCGGTGACCACCAGCGCGCTAGTGGACTTACCGGCCTGGTAGGCGGCGGCCACGACGTCGGTCAGGTAAACCTCGCCCTGATCGTTGTCAGTACCCAGGCCACCTAGTGCCTCACGCAGGTGAGCGGCGTCGAAAACATACACGCCCGCGTTAATTTCCTTGATTAGCAGCTGTGACTCAGAAGCGTCACGGTGCTCCACAATGCCGGCTACTGCACCTTCCTCGGTGCGTACCACACGGCCATAGCCACTGGGGTCAGCCAGTTCGGTAGTAAGAATAGTGACCGCGTCTGCGCGGCTGACGTGCTGGTCTAGCAGCGCTTCTAGGGTGGCAGTGTCCAGTAGCGGCACGTCACCGCTGGTAACCACCACCGGGCCGGTTAGGTCGGCAGGTAGCGCCGCCAAACCGCAGGCCACAGCCCGGCCAGTACCGGGAATTTCGTCTTGGTCAGCAATCACCACATCCGGAGCCACCCGCTCCAAGTGAGCGACGACGTCGTCGCGCTGGTGACGCACTACCGCAACCAAATACTGCGGCTGAAGTCCACGGGCGGCAACCACAGCGTGATTTAACAAGCTGCGCCCCCCGATCTGGTGTAGAACTTTGGGGGTCGCCGAACGCATACGCGTTCCTTTACCGGCGGCCATGATGATGACGGCGGCAGGGCTTGTGGCCACGAGGAAAGCTCCTAAACGGGTCGAAGCATAAATACTGTCTACAGCATAGCGCACAAAAAGCTCCGCCCCCAGGATTCGAACCCGGACCACAAGGCACCAAAGGCCTGCGTGCTGCCATTACACTAGGGCGGAAGGGTACGTCAGGCGTACCGGGATCTATTCTTACACACTTTGTGCGGTGGCTATGACTTCAAAACGGATTCGCATGAGTGCGGGGGAACGACGTGAGCAGCTGATCGACGTCGCCCGCACGCTTTTTGCTGAGCGCGGTTATGACGCCACCTCAATCGAAGAAATAGCTGCTAGCGCCCAGGTTTCCAAGCCGGTGGTGTATGAGCATTTCGGGGGTAAAGAGGGGCTTTACGCGGTCATCATTGACCGGGAACTGACTTTGATCTACTCCACTATAGTTAACGCCTTAGAGTCAGATCCCTCACCCTCGGCGGTGGTGGAACACGCCGCCTTGGCGCTGCTGACATATATCGAAGATAACACTGATGGTTTCCGCATCATCTCCTCAGAAAATGACCGCTCAAGGGGAACCTACTCCACTTTGTTAGCGGATGTGGCGGTGCAAGTCTCCGGCATCTTGGCCAGACAATTTACAGAACATGGTATTGATGCGCGTTTTGCTCCCCTGTACGCTCAAATGTTAGTGGGTATTGTTGCTATGCCCGCCCAATGGTGGCTACTCGACCGCACCATGACCAAGGAGGAGGTTGCTGCACACATGGTTAACCTGGCGTGGAACGGCCTTCGCGGCATGGAGCCTGACCCTGTATTGCGTAACCAAGGAGACACTGCATGACCCCACCTGCCGCCCTAGCTAGGCGCGGCACCGGGCGTATTGCCTGGATCGATGTCTCTCGCGGATGGTGCATGTTGGCCATTGTGGCCGGCCACTTCTATCTCCCCTGGAATCAGCACCCCGCGCTGTTCGACCTGCTTTACGCCTTCCACGTTCCCGCCTTCTTCTTCCTTTCTGGACTGGTTTTCAACCCTGGAAAACGGTCCTTTCCCCGCTTCCTTTACACCCGCGCCCGCGCCATCATGCTCCCTTACGTGCTGTGGGCTTTTATCTCTGTATGTATTTTCGCAGTGCTGGGTTCAGTGGCAGCTGGTTCATTGGGTCGTAAAAATCCCGCAAGTTTTACCACCATGCTTAAAGACATCATGTGGGCCACCCCCTCGGCGCACCACATGGACTGGAATAAGCCGCTGTGGTTTTTACCCGCAATTATGGTCGCCTACCTGATAGCTTGGGCTACGGCCAAGCTAATTGAAGGTAACCGTATAGCTTTAGCTGTAATTACTGTTATTTCCCTACTTCCCAGTTGGTTTTTAGCCTCCCACCAAGAGGTTTGGTACCCCTGGAGTTTTGAGCGAGTGGGGGTGCTGATGCCGTTCTTTTTCCTGGGCATGTATATGCGCCCCATCGTCAACCATTTACCTATTAAATACCCTTTAATTGAGGGTCTAGACGGCATTGGTTTGCTGGCGATTGCGGCTGCTGTCAGCCACTACAACACCACCACGGTGGACTATGTGGCCCGCACTTACGGCAACTACGCTAACTTTGTGGCGGCCGCGCTGGTTGGTATTGCCGGTATCTGTATGATTTCACGCGCCTGGAATATAGATGATTTGACTCGCATTGGGAAAATGACCCTGGGTATTTTGTGTACTCACAAATTCATCGTGCTGGCCGTGCAAATTGTAATTAACTCTCTGGGTATGGAAGAACTCATTACAGCTATGGGGCCTATCCCCCAGTTTGTTTTGGATAATTCCCTGTCGGTGGGTTTTGCCTGGATTATTACGGCGGCCTGTTTCGCGGTTTGTATTGCGCTTAAATACTTGGCGCCGTGGTCAATTGGCTTGCCTGGTAAGGGCATCGACCTGCGTCACCTGGTTCCTAAGGAGAAGCTGCTGCAGTTACTGGCGCAGGTGCGTATGCCCAGCTTGCCCCGACGCCGCAAGCGCCCGCGGGGGCGCCGGGTGCAGCAAGGTCCGCCCTCACGCCCCACCCGGCCGCGTCGTCGTAGTGGCGGCGGTAAGCACGCAGCCTAAACAGCCGCAGTTAAGCTTGGAGCGCCCGCACCCGGGGCGGCCCAGGCCGCGCAGCAGCGGGACTACTGCTCCAGCTCGCCGGCAGCTTCAAGCCATTCCAGCTCAATATCCGCCTGCCGCTCCTGTGCCTGGCTGAGTTGTTTACCCAGCTCAATTAGGTCATTGACGCGTCCAGGATCAGCCGAAGCTACTTCCATATCCGCGTGTAGCTTAGCGATCTGGGCACTGACCTTATCCAGTTGGCGCTCTAGCCGAGCCAGGTTCTTGGCAGCCGCATGGCGCTGAGCCCCGCTTAAGGCGCCCTGCTGGCCCTGGGACGGGGCGTTTTTAGCCTCCGCAGTTGCCGACGTCGCCCCTGCAGCCCCAGATGAGGCAGCCAGTTGCTGGCGACGCAGCTCCAAATACTGCTCTACCCCACCAGGAAGATCTCGCACCCGTCCATCACCAAGCAAAGCCAGCTGGTGGTCGGTGACGCGTTCAAGCAGGTAGCGGTCGTGAGAGACCACCACTAGCGTGCCCGGGAAGGTGTCGAGAATATCCTCAATTGAAGCCAGGGTGTCAGTGTCTAGATCGTTAGTGGGCTCGTCCAGCAGCAGCACATTGGGTTGAGCCATCAGCAGTCGCAGCAGCTGCAGGCGACGGCGTTCACCACCGCTGATCTCCCCCACCCGAGTCCAGGCTCGTTGGCGGGTAAAGCCCAGACGCTCAACCAACTGGCTGGCGCTTAGATCTTTGCCACCCACGGTGACGTGCTCGGCCACTGCGGCCACTGCCTCAACCACTCGCAGCTCGCTGATCTGATCTAGCTCATGGGTGGTTTGCGACAGGGTTACTACATCCACGGTCTGGCCGGTACGTACCCGCCCACTGGTGGGTTTTTGGGTGCCTTGTAGCAGGCGCAGCAGGGTGGTTTTACCGGCGCCATTTATGCCCACAATGCCTACCCGCTCGCCGGGGGCAAGGCGCCAGGTTACCTCGCGCAGCACCTGGTTTTCGCCGCCGCCGGGAGCCGGGTAGCTGACGCTGACATTTTCCAGGTCAATAACGCGCTTGCCTAGGCGGGCAGTGGCCATGCGGGTGATTTCTACGCTGTCACGTGGCGGGGGCACGTCGGCGATTAACGCTTCGGCGGCGTCGATACGGAAACGTGGCTTGGAGGTGCGCGCTGGGGCGCCGCGTCGCAGCCAGGCCAGTTCTTTACGCAGTAGGTTTTCGCGTTTGGCGGCAGCCACTTCAGCCTGGCGGGCCCGCTCGGCGCGCGCCAAAATGTAGGCCGCATAGCCGCCGTCGTAAAGCTCAATGCGGCCGTGGATTTGGGGGCGTCCGTTGCCAGGGTCGACGCCGGGCACTACTTCCCAAACTCGGTTGCAGATGGCGTCTAGGAACCAGCGGTCGTGGGTGACCACCACTAGGGCGCCGTCGCCGCGTGCTGAGTCAAAGCGCTTTTGCAGGTGGCGAGCCAGCCAGTCCACGCCTTCAACATCTAGGTGGTTGGTGGGTTCATCTAGCACCACCACCTGGGCGTCTTGGGTGAGCACGTGGGCTAGGGCGACGCGGCGGCGCTGACCACCTGAGAGAGTGTCGACGTCGGCTGCCAGGTCCACGTCTGCCAGCAGCCCGGCGTGAATGTCACGCACGGCTGGGTTGGAGGCCCATACATGCTCGGGCACGTCCCCGTGTACTGCCTGGCGCACGCTGATACCGGGGGTGAAGTTGTCGCTTTGGTTGAGGATGGCTACGCGTGTGTCGGCGGCGCGGGTGATGCGTCCGCCGTCGATTTCACGCTGCCCCGATAGGGCCTGCAGGAAAGTGGATTTACCTGCGCCGTTGGGGCCCAGCACGCCCACTCGGGTGCCGTCTTCAATGCCTACCGTGACACCGTCTAGTAGCGTACGACTGCCTACGACAATACGCAGGTTCTCGACCCCTAATAGGTGAGCCATTAAATCCTCATTCTGCAGATAAAACCAGCCCCCGCATTCTACCGCGTGAGCGCTGGGGCGCGGGCGACGGGGCTTGTGGGCGCTGGGGCGCGGGCGACGGGCCTTGCGGGCGCTGGTTAACTACGACGACGCCGCTGCCTCCGGACGCGCTCGCCCAGCGCCGTCAGCGCACCGTTAGGGGGGCGCCGCCAGCGCACTGTTAGAGGGCGCTGTTAGGGGCTGGTACTTAGCCGGTAACTACCTGGTCGCAGAAGGGACTAGTGCGCCAGCATAGAGCTACCCGCTCAGCCACCGCGCGGCTGGCACTAAGGGCGGCCACAGTAGGCCCGGAGCCAGAAACCATGGCCGCCAGAGCACCAGCCCTCTCCGCCAGGTCAATTAGTTGGCCTAGTTCTGGGCGTAGATCGATAGCCGTGGCCTGTAGATCGTTGCGGATATGGCGGCTAACCTGTGCCACGTCACCAACCTCTAGGGCGGCCAGTAGCTGCTCAGGCGGCATGTCAGCCTCCGGCGGAGCCTGCACGGTGGCGTCGAAGTGTTTAAATACGGCCGCCGTCGATAAACCCTTATGCTGCAATGCAAAAGTCCAGTGGTAGGGGCCAGGGGCGGCTTTAAGGGGCTCAATTAGATCCCCGCGTCCGGTTCCCAGAGCCACCCCGCCATAAAGCCCGAAGGGCACATCCGCACCTAGCTGGGCGCCCAGCTGGGCCAGCTCTTCTAGGCTCAGGCCCACCTGCCAGAACTCGTTGCAGGCTTTGAGGGTGGCAGCTGCGTCCGCGCTGCCACCAGCCATGCCTCCGGCCACCGGCACGGCCTTATCTAGCAAAATGCGCACGTCAGGGGTGCCTAGGCCACGCTGGGCGGCTTGCTGGGCCACCGCCTGGGCGGCGCGGTAGGCCAAGTTGGTGCTATCTAGGGGCACATTGCTATCTGGGCGGGTCAGGGCCAGCTCAATGCGCGGAGTGCAGGTTTGGGCGGCTGGGGCCGAGCCTGCATGGGCCGTCTGGGCCGAGGCTGCATGGTCCGGCTGGGCCGGGACAGCCGTGGCTAATGGGTCCGGCTGCGACGCCGTCGTAACCGGGGCCTGCAGCGCAGTGACCGTAACCGTCTCAGTTAAGCCGATCTGGGCGAAGATGGTGTTAAGCGGGTGGTAGCCGTCGGGGCGGGCAGCGCCCAGGGCCAGGAAAAGATTGACCTTGCCTGGGGCGCTAACACTCACGGCTGGAGCACTAACGCTCACAGTCGAGGTGTTCACGGCCGAGGTGCGCACCTTGGCGCTAGCAGCATTGACGTCCATAAAATCCTCCATTAGCGCTGTTAGTAGTGCGCCGGGTGTTAGTTAGCAGCGTTTAGCTGCTGGGCCACGGCGGCAAACTGGTCAATGTCTAGGGTCTCACCGCGAGCCGTGGGGCTAACCCCGGCACGCTCCAGCGCCTCCTGGGCAGCGGTGGCGCTACCAGCCAAACCAGCCAGCGCCTGACGCAAGGTCTTGCGGCGCTGGGCAAAGGCGGCGTCGATAACAGCAAAAACCTGCTCGCGCGTAGCCGCAGTATCCGGATGGGGGCGGCGCTCAATTTTCACCAGGGCTGAGTCCACATTAGGCACCGGGTAAAACACGCTGCGACCAATGGTTAGGGTGCGCCGGGCACTGGCATACCAAGCCACCTTGGCGCTGGGCACTCCGTAAATCTTGTTGCCGGGCGTGGCCGCCAGGCGGTCGGCCACCTCCGCCTGCACCATCACCAGCACACTGTGGATACTAGGCAGTTTTTCGAGCACAGTCAGCACAATCGGCACGGCCACGTTATACGGCAAATTAGCTACCAGACGAGTGGGGGTGGCGCCGTCGATACTTTCGGGCCCGGTGATAGTCAGGGCGTCGGCAGTAAAAACTTGTAATTCAGCTTCCGGGAAGCGGGCCTGGGCAGTGATCGGCAGAGCTTGGGCCAGGGGCGGGTCAATCTCGACGGCGCACACCTGCGCCCCAGCCTCTAGCAGCGCCAGGGTGAGCGAGCCCAGGCCGGGGCCAATTTCCAGCACCTGCTCGCCCGCTTGCACGCCGGCGTTACGCACAATTTTGCGTACCGTGCCCGGATCGTTGACGAAGTTTTGGCCCAAGGTTTTGGTAGGGCGAATGTTTAACTGGGAGCACAGCTCGCGGATATCACTGCTAGTCAGTAGATTGCCTGCCGCCACGTCACTCATACACGTCACCTACAAGTTTCCGGGCGCATTAATAGCGCGGTTTGGTACTGCCTTCATTGCCTTCAAGCCTAGCTGAAAGCTGCCCAACTTTAGGACGGCTACTGCCACCTGACGGCAGCCAGCAGCAAATACACGTCTCCCCCGCAATCAGCACAGATTGCAGGGGAGATGGTTAGCGTGCTCAAACGCCAGCTTGTATGAGTGTGGTTTAGTACCAGCCCACCGACTCAGAGTGTGCCCAAGCGCCACAGGGGTTGGAGTAACGCTCGGAGATGTAGCCCAGACCCCACTTGATCTGGGTGGCCGGGTTGGTGGCCCAGTCGCTACCGGCGCTAGCCATCTTGGAGCCAGGCAGGGCCTGGGGAATACCGGTCGCGCCGGAGGAAGCGTTGTAAGCCTGGTAGTTCCAGCCGGACTCGCGATTCCACAGCTTAACCAAGCAGCTGAACTGGGTGTCGTCCCAGCCGTAGGAGCTCATCATGGACTTAGCAATAGCCTGGGCGCTGGCAGCGTCGGTGCCGGCGGCAGCCAGGGTGGCGTTGCCGCCACCGCTGGAGCTGGAGGAGGAGTTGGAGGCAGCCGGGGTGGTAGCGGCGGCGGTGGCTTCCTTAGTGCCCACCAGCACCACAGCGTTGGTGGCCGGCTTGATGACGGCGGTGGATACTACGGTGCGGGAAACTTCCTTACCGCCACGGGTAACCACGTTGTAAACGGTGCGGGAAACACCGTCCACACCCTCGGTTTCTACCTTCTTTTCACCCTTGGCCAGGGTCGGGTCTGGCTTCTCGGTGGTGCCAGCCTTGATGGCGGTGTCTACGTTGGTCTGGGTGACGCTAGCGTGGACAACGGTAACGACGGCGCCGTCAACGGGGGCGGCGGTCAGGTCTACGGAGGCGGTGTCGTTGTCGTCAACCGAAACACCGGCGTCAGACAGGGCCTGACCCCAAGTTTCAGCCTGGGTGGAAGCGGAGATGGTCTTGCCGTCCACAACCAGCTTGTAGTTAACGGACTCGGCAGCAGAGGTGGGCTGAGCAGCCAGGCCAAGTGCTGCGTGGGTCAGCGCGGCCTTGTTGGCGTCAGTGTTGACACCGTTGTTCATCTGTACAGCAGCGAATGCACCACCGGAGACGGCCAGGGATAGAGCCATGGCCACACCGCCCGCGCGGTACACCACATTACCGGTGCCTACCTGGGAAAAGAGAGCACTAACTGCTGAGGCCGGGGTGGCCTTCTGAGCGTGACGTCCCATGTCGAACCTCTTTCTCTATGAACTAGTACCCGACTGTAATAGAAACGTGACCTTTTGGCCAGTAACTATCAGCCCTTTCACAACTTAACTCTGAGCACATTTTCCCTGGCCAGCAGCCATTAGTTTAATGATCTGGCGCACAATAGGTAAATCTGGAGCCAGCCAATTTAGGTCAAGAGCTTGTACTGGAGTAACCCATTTGACCTGCATATGACTAGTGCCTGGGCTAATTTCGGGGCGATCAGTGCTCACTAGCCACACCCGCATCTCTAGCCCCGGTTTTAGTGGCCATGCAGACAGGGGTATATCAGACATCACTTCCATCCCGATATTGGCCACAATATTAAGTTCTTCACGCAGTTCTCGCGCCAAGGCCGCCTGTGGAGACTCCCCCAGCTCCACCTTGCCGCCCGGAAACTCCCACTGACCCCGCAGCTGGGCCGGATAGGCGCGCTGGGCCGCTAAAAATCGCGTAGGTTGACGCAAGTCATCCACCACTACCGCCCCTACCACCAGCTGCGCGGCCTTAGCGACACCCTGCAAGTTTTCCACAATCTGACACACTTCCTGCTTACGTCACTAACCAGCTAAGGTTTACCTATGCCCAAGATTACTGGTAACACCCTAGCTGAACACCGCGAGCGCACTCGCCGCGCCCTTTTCGACTCACTGGGTCAACTCTTGGCCACTAAACCTTTCGACAAAATCACGCTTTCCGACGTCGCCACTAACGCCCACGTGGGCCGCACCGCCGTCTATAACCACTTTGCAGACAAAGAAGACCTGCTCCTGGCCTATATCGAGAACGAAACCCGCAGCTATGTGGCGCGCCTAAGTCAGGCCCTTGAGGATGTGCAAGATCCGCTTGATCGCCTGCGGGTTTACATCCGTGAACAGGCCCTACTAAAGCAGCACTATCACTTCCCGGGCGGCGCGCGCCTAACCGACACGCTTTCGCGCGACACTGTGGGGCGCCTACACTCGCACGCCGACATTATGGAGCAGATGCTCAGCCAAATCCTGCATGAGGCTATCGACCAGGGCCAGCTTCCTAATCAGGATGTGGCCATGAGCGTGCAGCTAATTCACGCCTGCGTGCTGGGGGGCCGCCCCACACCCACTAACCCCATGCAGCGCGAACGTTACCTACACAGTTTGGATAGTTTCGTGTTGCAGGCGGTGGGGGCACAGCAGGCGGCTCATCCGGTGCCGGTTTCACTTGATCACGACGACGACGCCCCGGCCCCCTCACTCTCGCGTTGCCCCATGGTTGGCTGAGCTAGCAAGCAAGCTGACGCCTTTTAGCTACCGGGCCGTCCTTGACCGGCTGGCGCTCTACTGGCCGGCCGGTTTTGACAGCCGATAGTCCTCAGTAAGTTAGGGAGCCGGTGACGTTCAAGCTCTCCTCCGGGCTATGAGCGGAGGCTGCGGCGGCGTCGTCGATGCTGGCGCCAGGGGGGAGGAAACGCAACACCACACCGTCACCCAAATCAAGCTCATCACCGTAACGCAGGGGAACCTGGGCGTCGGGAACCAGCTGCACATCCTCATAACCCAGCCGGCGTAGCACCGTGCCATTGTGGGAATCCATGTCAATGGCGCTTACCTGCCAGCCCACCACCTGCAGTAACACATGCGAGCGGGAAACCAGGCGGCCCGGAGAGGGAACCGTGAGCATCTCAGTGCCCTCGTTGTAGCTCAAATACTGTGGCGCTCGCCCCACTACCAGATCCCTACGCAGGGCCAGGCGGACCCCCGTAGAGGCCTCCACCACCATCCGGGGCGGGTTATCTAGCAGGCGCGGAGCAGCCGCTAAACTACCCGCGCAAGTGGCGCAATCGTAGGCATCAGGCGGATTTGGGTGGCCATTGACGCATTCCACGCCAAGTAATTCCTCAGCCAATGTGGGCCTCCCTAGCTGGTGTGACGGATCGAAAATGGTGCCAAGCACACACTGTTAAATTATGTCCCGTTTTTACTCTGAAGTAGTTAATTGTCGGACTTGGCCACTAAAGTAGTTGTATTGAGGTTGGTAACAGCGCTTGGCTAACACGGCTCAAGTGCATGGTACCTGGAAGGATCACGATGACGCTCTCGCTGGAACAGTTAGCCGCCCGGGCCGCCAGTCCCGCGACTTCGCAGGCTGACCTATATCAGCTGGTCAGCAACTATCCGCAGTTGCGCCCAGTGGTAGCCGCCAACCCGAACGCCTACCCGCAGTTACTTGAATGGCTAGCTAACCTTAAAGATCCGCAGATCAACGCCGGCCTGGCCCGCAGCCCGCTACCGTTGGCGCGTCAACTGCTAGCTAAGCACAACCCCCAGTTCCTGGCCCAGCTTGAGGCCCAAAATGAGCCGGCAGCTAGCGCCGCTAGCACTGTCAGCGCCCAGGACGCAGCCCCCACGCAGGTAGCCGCCGGGCCCTTGGTTAACGACCAGGCGCCTACCCGCCGCTCTGTGCTTAGCACCAACCAGGAAACTAGCGCCCCCAGCGTTGCTGACTCTGTGTTTGCCATGAATGACCCGGAGCAGCCGGCTACTGGTGGCGTGGAGGGGCCGGCCCAGAACATTGTGGCGGCCAACCCCTCGGTTATTCCGCTGGATCAGCCGCTAGGTGCACAGGTGCCCGACCCGGCCACCACCGGTTCAGCCACCATGGTTATGTCCACCCCGGTGTATGCCCCAGACCCCACCTACGCTGAACCCACCTACGACTACGCCACCGCTAACGAGGCCCCTGAGCAGGAGGCTGACAGCTCTGCTAAGAAGGGCGGCCTTCCACTCTTTGGCTGGATTTCGCTGGCGGTTTTGATTCTGGCTGTGGCTGTGGGGGCCTACATGCTTGGACGTGACACCTCCCCACACTCGGTCAACGACGCCGGGCCGATCACCCCCACGATGGTGCAGACTGAAACTGCCGCGCCGGTAGAGACTGAAACCCCCACGCCTAGCGCCACGCCTACCGCTACGGTTAAGGCCCCGGCTCCTGACGGCGCCCGGGAAATGACCAGCTTCACCTCACCTTCCGGTAACATCACCTGCACCTTTGCTGACGACCAGGTTTCTTGCACTATCAAGGAATACAGCTTCAACGCTACCGGCCCCAGCTGCTCTAACAACTCCACCCCGTTTACCGCCACGGTGGGCACGCAAAACGGCGCCGGCGGCTCTTGCCAGACTGCCTTTAAGACTTCGGGTCCCACCCTGGCCTACAACTCTTCAGCTAAGCACGGCGTCTTCGCCTGCACTTCCACCGAGGAGGGCGTAACCTGCTGGAACACCCTAAACGGTCAGGGCTTCACGATTAACCGTCACGCAGCCAACTCTGAGCAGCGCTAAGCTAACCCCTAGCAGCGCTAGGCGCAGAGCTCCGCTTTAAACGCAAGCACAAAGCAGCTCTCAAGGCTGGTTTGGATTCTCACAGTTACATAGTTCAGTTTGCCACCGCTGCCCGTGTAATCATGGAGCGGTGGCATCTAACTATGTAAACATCCTACGTAAACCCGGTGCTTTTAAATTTTCCGCTACCGGACTGCTAGCACGTATGCCCATGTCTATGGTGTCAATTTCTTCGCTGCTGGCCATCCAAAGCGAATATCACAGCTACACCCTGGCCGGGCAGGTCAGTGCGGTAACGCTGATCGCTTTTGCCTGCACCGCGCCTTGGCTGGCTCGGCGTGTAGATATTTACGGCCAGCGCTTCATGCTCCCTTTCATCATGGCTTCCTGTCTGGCCATGGTGGGTGAGATTGTCTCTATTACTTTCCATGCCCACCCGGTGGCGCTGCTGGTTTGCGCCGCCATTGCCGGTGGTACCAGCGGTTCTATGGGCGCCCTGGTGCGTGCACGCTGGTCTAACCTGCTAGAAACCCCTGATGAAATCCACACGGCTTTCGCCCTTGAGGCAGCCATGGATGAGGTGGCTTTCATTGTGGGCCCCATCTTGGCCACCATGCTGGTGACTAACCCGCCTCTGCCGGTTACCAGCGGTTTGATTGTGGCCGTAAGCGCCCAGGCGGTGGGTTCGCTGTGGTTCTTATCCCAGCGCGCCACTGAGCCGCCGGCGAAGGGGCGCGCTGCCGTGCAGGAGCAAGCCGGCCAGTCTCATGTTTTACGTAACGGAGCGTTGGTGGTTACTGCGCTTACCTGCCTAGTGTTGGGTGGCCTGTTTGGCGCCAACGATGTGGCGATTGTGGCTTCAGCTACTGAGCATGGTCACAAGAACCTTTCCGGCGCTATCTTGGCTTGCTTCTCTACCGGTTCGCTGGTGGCGGCGCTGATTCACGGTTCACGCCAGTGGCATTGGCCGTTGCAACGCCAGTTCGTGGTGGGCGTGACTGTTTTGGCTTTGGGTGCCTCCACCCTGATTTTTGCCCCTAACCTGTGGTTTGTGGCGGTGGCTGCGGCCATCACCGGTATGGCTATTGCCCCCACTTTCACTACCGCCAACCAGATTGTGCAGCATTCGGTGGCCGACAACCAGATCACTGAGGGCCTGACTTGGCTTAGCACCACTATTAACGTGGGTGTTTCTGTGGGTACGTTCTTGGCTGGTTTGGCTATCGACAACTCCGGTGCGCATGGTGGTTTCTTGGCGGTTACGGTTATGGCGTGGCTAGCTGTGGTGATTGTGTGGAGTGGGGCGCGTACTTTGCGCCGCACCCTGGGGGTACGTCAGATACCCTAGGGATATTTGTATCTGCGCTTAACTAGCCCCTAGCCAGGCCAAGTATCGAGGTATCATGAATCGTTCTTTTGTAGACTTACGCGCTAGCATTTATGCCACGGTGCGCGCACCGATTGCGCAGATACTGGGCTGGCTGTGCCTGCTGGGGGCCACCTATCCGCAGCTGTACGACAAGGAGTACAAGCTGCCTCAGCATTTTGACGTATACGTGTACTGGTATGCGTTAAATAACTGGTTTAGTGGTAATTCCCTGTACGACTGGTACGCCTTGCCTGACTACAAGATGTACCCCTTCACCTACCCGCCTTTTGGAGCCTGGGCGCTATCCCCACTGACCTGGTTTGATTATGAGACCGCCGCGCGGCTAATGATCATGGCTATCGCCCTGCAAACTGCTGTGATTGTGGCCCTGATCGGGCGCAGCCTGGGCTGGTCTTGGGGCTCAGCTTTTGCTATTGCCCCCTGGGCGGCGATCCTGGTTCAACAGTGCCTGGAGCCGTTTACCCAGTCGGTTGGTTTTGCCCAGGTAAACACCGCCATGATGGCGCTGGTGATGATTGATGTGGCCGCGCCGCCCAGCTGGAAGGGACGCGGCGTGGCCTCTGGTTTGGCGGCCGCTATCAAGCTGACCCCAGCTATTGCCGTACTTATTTTCCTGCTGCGCCGTCAGTGGCGTTCAGCTATCACCATGGTGGCTACCTCGCTCGCTGTCACTTTGCTCAGCTGGGTTATCAGCCCGAGCGAGTCTGCCCGTTTCTTCTTTGACGCCATGTGGGACCCCCAGCGCGCCGGGGATGCCTACTACACCAGCAACCAGAACCTGAAGGGTTTCGTGGCCCGCGCCCTGCCGGAAAACACTTGGAGTATTGCTTGGGCTATCACGGTGGCGCTGGCTTTAGTGGCCGCCGTTTGGCTATGCCTGCGTATTCAGGCCGCCGCTACCAGCGTGGTTACCCCGCATGTTATCTCCGACGACGCCGCGCCCGGCCCCCTTAATGCGGCCGTGCCCGCCACTGGGGCTGCTGCCTCTGCTGCCGACGCCGTCGAGCTAGCCGCCAGCGACGCCGTCACTTCTGCCGACGTCACCACCCCGAGCGCCGTCGCCACTACCCCAGCCGCCCCGGTGCTACCCGAAAACCTAGCCACCTTACTGACCGCCGTAGTAATCATGACCCTGGGGCTGCTGGTCTCCCCCATCACCTGGTCGCACCACTGGGTGTGGGGGCTAGCCAGCGTGGTGGCGCTAATCGTGGTGGCGCTACGGCTAAAGTCCGCACCCCTGGCCGCTGTGGCCCTAGTGCAGGGAGCATTATTTATCATGGCCCCGCACTGGTGGTTCTCACACGGGCAGGTTAACGAGCTGCACTGGAACGTAGTAGAGCAGCTGGTGGGCTCCTCCTACACCCTGGCCGCTATCGCCTCTGGCGTAGCCCTGGCCTGGGCGTTACCGGTGCAGGCAACAGCTCGACTAGGCTGGAACTCCTTAAGGAGAACCAATGCCCCTATCTGACTTGGCACGACGCGGTGAGGAACACTTCCACCGCCACGTGATTCCGCGACTACGCCGCGCTGGTTGGCGCCCGCGAGCAGTGGCCTATGACGGCTACGGCTCGACCACCATGGTGCGCGTAATTGCGCGCGTAGTGATGCGCCCACCCGGCGCACCCGCCGAGGGCCCACTATTCCAGCACATCCCTGAGGATCTGCCTTCTATCACCCAGCTGCGTGAAGCCGCCATGGCTTCACTGCTAGACGCCCAGCGCGGCTGGCGTTCCTTCATTGATATTCCCGTGCCGTTCATCCCCTTCACTGTGAAGGTGGGTGGGCGCAAACTCTCCGCACAGGCAGACCGGGGCGGCTATATCGACGTCGTCATCCGTAACCACAACCTCAAACCCGGCTGGCATGAAGCCACCATCACCGGCCCCGCCATGGACACAATCAAAGCCCCCGTGCTGATCATCCCTGACGGGCCACAGCTGGGCGTGGTGTGCGACATCGACGACACCGTAATGGTCACCCACATGCCGCGTGCCCTGGTGGCCAGCTGGAACGCTTTCGTTAAGCAATCTTTTGCGCGCCAGGCCGTGCCGGGTATGTCCACGCTGCTCAACCGGGTGCAAAAAACCAACCCGGGTGCGCCGGTAATCTACCTGTCTACCGGTGCTTGGAATGTGGTGCCCACTTTGCGTAACTTCTTTGAACGCAACCACTTCCCGCGCGGCCCCATGCTCATGACCGACTGGGGCCCCACCAACACCGGCTGGTTCCGCTCGGGCCTGGAACACAAACGCACCCAGCTGCGTCGCCTAATGATTGACCTGCCTGAGGTAAAGTGGCTACTAATTGGCGACGACGGCCAGTTTGACCGGATCATTTACGGCGACCTTGCCCACGACCACGGCGACAAGGTAGAGGCTATCGCTATCCGTAAACTGAGCTCATCAGAGCATGTTTTAGCGGGTGGTAACCATTTGGCCCTGGCTGAGCCGCAGGTGCGTAGCCTCAAACAGTCCGGCGCCCTGGTGGTCAGTGGCCGCGACGGCTTCACTTTGGCCCGTAAACTGCCAGCCTCGCTGGTAGGTCCTCAACCGTAAGGAGAACAAAATGGCTAGCAAGCTCCCATTTCTGATTGGCCTGACCGGCGGCTACGTGCTTGGCACCCGCGCCGGGCGCGCCCAGTACGAAAAGATTAAGGCCGCCGCTGGGCGCGTGGCGGAAACTCCCGCCGTGCGCAACCGCGTGGATTCGACTAAGGCTAAGGTTTCCGACGCCGTCAAGCGCCAGGGTGAAAAAGTCACCGACAAGGTGGTTGAGTCGGTTAAGGAGCGCCTATTTGGTGGCTCTGGGCAGTCCAACTCCACTCCCGTGGCCGTGCCCGAAGCCCAGGTGCGCCCGCTCAACTGAGCGCCTGACAGACAGCCTGACAGCGTCTAGGCTTTCTGAGCTGCCAGGTCTAATACTCCTCTAATACTCCCGTGCGCCGGGCCTGTTCATTCAGGCCCGGCACACGCTTGTTTTTGAATTAGTGCACTCCCACTTGGTATTAGCTCCAGCTCTAGTTTGGAGCTAGAAACTACCCAGCAATAGTTACAGCTCCATTTAGAAACCGTACACTTCGCGGCTGTTGCGGTTAACCAGCTGGCACATTTGCTCTAGGCTCAGCTGGCGCAGCTGCGCCAAGGCGGTTAACGTCACTGGCAACAGGTAAGAGCCATTAGGCATACCCCGGTAAGGGGTGGGCGGCAGGTAGGGGGCATCGGTTTCTATCAGCAGCAACTGCTGTGGCATCGCCGCAATTGCGGCGTGCAGTTCCCGGTTAGATTTGTAAGTTACCGGCCCCGCCACTGAGGCATACCAGCCGTGCTCAGCGCACACCTGGGCCATAGCCTCATCCCCACTAAAGCAGTGGAAAACCGTGCGCTCAGGGGCGCCGTCGGCAAGCAAAACCTCAATGCACTCACGGTGAGCCTGGCGGTCATGGATCTGCAACGGCAAATCCAGCTCTTTAGCCAGAGCGATATGGGCGCGGAAAGACTCACGCTGCGCCACGCCCCCACGCGGGCCGGTACGGAACAAATCCATGCCGGTCTCCCCCACCGCCACCACAGTTTCGGGGTTTTCACGGCAGGCCCGCTCCACCTGGGCCAAGGCGGCGTCGAGATCATATGCGCCATGGTGGGCCTCAAAACGCGGCTGTAAACCATCAGGGCCCACCTCGCTGACGCCCGCATGCAGCACCGCCTCATTCGGGTGAATCGCCAGCGCCACTTTCACCCCTGGCAGCTGTCGGGCCAGCTCCAGCGACGGCGCAAAAGCGGGCAGCTCACAGGCGCTAGTGATCATGCGGTCCACCCCCACCGCCTGGGCCCGCTCCACCAGCTGCGCGGCGCTAAGCGGGCCGGAAGCAGCCGCCGCCCCCGGGCCTTCAGTGGGTGAAATCGGCAAATGGGTGTGGTTATCCATGACCGCCTGCGGCAGGCGGGCAATATTTTCCAGCGTCGGCCAATCGCTCGGCTTACGTTTAGACACTTTGTTCTCCCTGGTAGATGGGGGCAGCCCCGGTTAAGGGCGCAAGTTACATGCACGTGCCCTCGGCGCTACCAGTTACGGCTAGCGACGAGGGCACAGTTAGTTTCTAGGCGGCTCAGGCGCCGGTGACGTCGTCGGCTACCTGCCCGGCGTAACGGGCCAGCTCCTGCTCAATGATGGCTTCATCCAGTTTCACAAACACCGGAGTGGGCTTGCCTACGGGCGTGCCCGGGGTGACTGCGTGACGCTCCCAGGTGGGGGCGGTGGTGTAGTCACCGGTGATGATCGGGTAGGACTTGCGCCCTGCGAAGTCTGCCGGCAGCACCTGCGGGTCCAGCTCGGTTACTTCCTCAATCACCGGCATGGGGGCGATCTGGCCGTCCCCACCCATTACGCGGTCGACGTCGTTAGCGGCGTGCGGCAGGAAGGGGCTGAGCATCAGGTTCAAGTCAGCCACAACCTGGGCCAACACGAACAGAATGGTGCGTAGGCGCTCCTGCTGGTCTTCACTCTTGAGTTTGAAAGGCTCAGTCTCAGCGATGTAGCGGTTGGCTTCACCCACCAGGCGCATGGCTTCGCTCAGGGCGGCCTTTTGGCGGTGATGCATGATCAGGTCACCCACGGTCTTAAAACCGCGCTCCACCTCAGATAGCAGCGAGCGGTCTTCGAAAGTGAACTCGCCCGGCTCAGGGATCTGCCCGAAACGCTTGTGGATCATGGAGGCGGTGCGGTTGACCAGGTTACCCCAGGCGGCCACCAGCTCAGAGTTGGTGCGGCGCACGAACTCAGCCCAGGTGAAGTCAGCGTCGGCGGTTTCCGGGCCGGCAATAGAGATGAAGTAACGCAGCGCGTCAGCCTGGTAGCGGCTGAGCACGTCACGCACATAAATCACGATGCCGTGCGAGGAGGAGAACTTCTTGCCCTCCATGGTGAGGAACTCGCTGGAAACCACCTCGGTGGGCAGGTTTAGCTGACCGAAGGGGTTGTGGTCGCCGCCGCGTGAGCCCTTACCGTTTTGGGCCAGCATTTCAGCAGGCCAAATCTGGGAGTGGAAAACAATGTTGTCTTTACCCATGAAGTAGTAGGTCAGGGCGTCGGGGTTGTTCCACCACTGGCGCCAGGCCTCGGGGTCGCCGCTGCGGCGCGCCCACTCGATGGAGGCAGACAGGTAGCCGATTACGGCGTCGAACCACACATACAGGCGCTTGCCAGGCTGGTCATCCCAGCCGGGGATCGGGATACCCCAGTCAATGTCGCGGCTCATGGCGCGCGGACGGATTTCCTTGAGGATGTTCTGGGAGAACTTAATGACGTTGGGGCGCCATGTGCCCGAGGCTTCACGCTCATCTAGCCACTCGCCTAGGGCGTCGGCTAGCGCCGGCAGGTCCAGGAACCAGTGGTTGGATTCGATGAACTTGGGGGTTTCGCCGTTGATGCGGCTGCGGGGGTTAATCAGGTCAGTGGGGTCGAGTTGGTTACCGCAGTTGTCGCACTGGTCGCCACGGGCGCCGTCGGCTCCACAAATGGGACAGGTGCCTTCAATGTAACGGTCGGGCAGGGTGCGGCCGGTGGAGGGTGAGATGGCTGAGCGGGTGGTGCGCTCAATCATGTAACCGTTGTCGCGCACGGCCTCGAACATTTCACGCACAACCCGGTAGTGGTTACCGGTGGTGGTGCGGGTAAATAGGTCATAGGACAGACCCAGGGCAACCAGGTCCTCAACAATGAGGCGATTGTTTTCGTCTGCTAGTTCGCGGGCGCTAACTCCAGCTTCGTCAGCGGCCACCAGGATGGGGGTGCCGTGCTCGTCAGTGCCGGAGACCATGAGCACGTCATAGCCAGCCATTCGCATGTAGCGGGAGAAAACGTCTGAGGGGACACCGAAACCGGCTACGTGGCCAATGTGGCGTGGCCCGTTCGCATAGGGCCAGGCAACAGCTGAGAGAATGTGCGTCATGGCCCCTAGTTTACTGGCTTTGGCCTGATTTGCCCGAACCGATATTTTGCTTGCGCCGCCTGGTAAGTGCTGGCCTTGCCGGCGACGGCGCCCGGCGGCTTTGCGTTTTGCTTGCGCCGCGTTCTTGTCTGTCCCGCTGTTTTGGCGACGACGCCCGGCGGCTTTAAATGTGCACATGCGGCTCAGGGTTTGGGTTAGACTCTGCCCAAGCACACAGTTTTAAGGATTCACTATGGCCAGTGACGAAAAAATTGATGCAAGCGCGAGCAACGCAGCTAGCAATGAGCCGAAAACACTTTGGCGACGCATCTCAGATTGTTTCTGGTACTGCGACAGCTCAGTATTCATGATTATTTTCGGCTTATTCCCGCTCCTGCTGGGCATAGTAATAGCTGAACCGTACTTTGGAAGAACAGCCATCCCTCCGTACGCTACTTTCGAAGGGAACATCACTAAGAGTATCTATCTTGAGGCCAACAAAACCTATACCCTATACACTGGACATGAATATGATCACCCACATTGCTCTATCGTAGACTCAAAAGGAAATAACTTACCCGCAGAAACTTGGGAACCTAACAAACATCATTCATTCATAGAATATTATTATTATGATTTTGGACAAGTGCACCCCACAAAGTCTGGCACCTACAAGTTTTTCTGCACAGACCAAAATGAATCAAACTATCACCCATTTGCTATAGCCGAAACTACTATATTCCCTAGACCTCAAAATATTTCGTCAGAAATATGCTATAACCGGATCATAGTTTTTTATGCTTCAACCATTGCATTACCCGGACTACTGCTAATATCTGCGGGCACCATAAATCTTATTTTCAGGGGCCTTCGTAACGCAGCCCGTTCACGCGCACACAAGCGATCACTGCAAGGCACTGTTTAAGTTAGTTGTCAAGGGTACTAACCCCCTACCAGGCAGCTCTAGGCACACTGATTATTCCGCTAGGGTTGTATCAGCAACCGATTTAAGGATTAGTCATGCCCGATAGCCAGCCTCAAGCCGCCGCCAACCTAGCTGCAGCAGACAGCGACCCATTCGCTCGCATCTACGCCAGCCCCAACACTAAAAGCAGTCACGCCTCGGGCAACTTCGGGCCAGCATATCTGCAACCCCAGAAAGAACTACAAACCCCAGCAAGAGCTACGCCGCCGCCCCGCCCATTATGGGCTGAAATAATTATGATATTTTCACAGCTAATAATTATCGCAAGTTTCGCTATCATCCTGCCTTTATTTCTGCCAATTATAATCGCACCAAACCTAAACACTTTCTCCGCAGACAACCCCAAAAGTGTCTACCTAGATAACAACAAAGAATACTATTTCTACATTAAAACCAACATTCAGACTATAGCCGACAAAACCAGCTGTGTGATCTCAGGCCCTGGAGACTACCAGGCCTCCATCATGGCACAGCCAGTAGACAGCGAGCTTGACATTGATGGTTACTACAAACTTGGCAGAATCTCTGCAAGTAAAACCGGTACTTACAGTTTTTCTTGCGTTAACCCTAATTTAAGCGGTTCACACTCTTTTGCTGTAGCAGACACTGCAGACAACTATTACGCTAAGACTCAAATATGGCTATTTCTTGGCTATTTTTGGGTAATCATTAGCGCAGCCATGATTTTATTGGGGACAGCTTTAATAGTTGCGAGTATTCGTAACATTTGCTGCGCTTCTAAAGAGCGTCGCCAGCTGCAGGCCGAGTTTCCCGCGCCTCTGCCCGCATACATGCCCGCGTCAGCATCAGCAGGCCCCACAGCCACCGCCTCACCCGAGTATCGGCCTACGCAACTTTGACGTGCCACGCCAGCTGCGGCGTCGCCCCCGCAGATAACGCAACCAGCATGGGCGCCGCCGTCACCAGCCACGTAAAACGCTAAGCCTGGCAGCTATTCAGCTAGGCTTAGAACAGCAACCGATTTAAGGATTTAACATGCCGGACAACCAGTTCAATCCAGGACCGTACGGCGCCGCCAGCACCAGTTACAGCTCCGCCAGCGGCCCGAACCCGCAAAGCGCCCCCAGCGCGGCCACAACCTGGGCCTCCCCGGGGCAAAACGCCGGAATTTTGCCGCCCACGGACCAGAAAAGCCTGATCGGCAAGCCGGGCCTGGGGCTATCAGTATTCTGGCTGGTTCTCGGTCTAATCACTTTGGCGGTGGGCGCAGGCCTGGCCTCACTGAACCTGACCGACGCCACGCTGCCATCTTTGTCATCTTTTTCTCCGGGCACATCCAAGAGCGCCCAGCTTGAGGCAAACCGGACTTACGCTTTCTATGCTGCCTCAACGAAGTTGGATTCCGCTCGCCAAACCTCCTGCGTGGTGTCTGGCCCCGATGGCTATAGCCCCACGGTAACCACCACCTCTGGCGAAGAGCTTAAGGTGAGCAGGAGCTACTACAAGGTGGCGACTTTCAGCCCCAATAAGTCGGGCAGCTACTCTTTTGCTTGCTCTCACCCCAGCCTTGACCGTGCCGATGTTTTTGCTATCGCCGACATCACCGACACCACTACGGTCACCTCTAGTAATGACTTGATTTACGCCCGCATCTTTGTGGGCGCTGGTGCTTTCCTTGGCTTGGTGGGCCTGGGACTGAGCATTTTTGGGGTCATTGCGCTTATCCGCAAGCTTAAGGCCCGCCGCAACTTCACAGATGGCCTGCCCGCGCAGGGTGGGGATAGCGCTTCGGCTAGCTCCGGGGCTTTTAGCGGTTATGTGCCGACGACGCCGGGCCAGGATCCTTTAGGCTTCCAGGCACAGGGGGTTGCCTACCAGGGACAGGGCGCTGCTGCGGCATCCCAGTGGGCTGCTGCGAGCGCTGGCGCCGCAGGTACTGCTGCCGCCGCCGCACCTCAGTGGGGTGCGCCCCAGGGGCAGTGGGCGACCCAAGCACAGTCCCCCCAGACGCAGTCCTCCCCAGCCGCTCAAAGCCAGGCTTCTGCACAGAGTTCTAACTCCAGTGCGCAGGCCGCGAGCGCGTACTCTGCTCCGCAGGCGCCAAACCCTTACGTGACCGTGCAGCCTCAGCAAACTCCGGCGTCGTATAACACCCAGGCTAAGGGGCACGCACAACCGGCACAACCAGCCCAGCCCGCACAACCGCAGGCTAACCCCTATATAACCGCGCAGGCACAGCCCGGCCAGAATGTGCAGCCGGGTCAGCCCATCGAGGTCTACGGCCAGCAGGCCACCCAGCCGCTAAACCCCTACCTCACCCAGCCACAACCGCAGGCACAGGCACAGGCTCCTCAAGTACCGCAAGGCTACGGCCAGACGCAGGCAAGTGTCGCACAAAGTGCCGCGCAGGCTGGCACCCCGGCTGGAACCCAGGTTGGTACTCCGGCCGGTGCTCAGGCTGGTTCCCCTGCTACCGCTCAGGGTAACACCCAGGCTGGTTCTCCTGCTGGTGCGCAGGGCCAAAATGCTGCCGGCTACTGGCCGGTACCTAACTTTGCTCCATCCGACCAAGCCGCTCAGCCCAGTCAACCTGGCCAAGCCGGTCAGCCTACCCAGGCGTCGCAGGGCTATGGACAAGTACCCCAGGGTTATGGCCAGCCAGTACAACCGCAGGCTAACCCCTACGTAACCGCACAGGCTCAGCAGGCTCCGGCGTCGCAACCAGCCCAACCGCAGAGCTACGCCCAGTCAGCCCAGCCCGTACAGGCTCCTCAAGTACCGCAAGGCTACGGCCAGGCACAGCCTGGTCAGCCCATCGAGGTCTACGGCCAGCAGGCCACTCAGCCGCTAAACCCCTACCTCACCCAGCCGCAAGCGCAGCCAAGCGTTGCGCCAAGCGCCGCTCAAGCCCCGCAGGGTTACGGCCGGCCCGCACAACCCGGGCAGGGATATGGTCAGGTACCCCAGGGATATGGTCAGGTACCCCAGGGATATGGTCAGGCACAGCCGGTACAGCCCGCACAGTCGGTGCAACAACCCGCTCAGGTACCTGGGGTTAGCCAGTTGGAGCACCCGAACCAGCCTGGCAGGCCTACTCAGCCTTTGCAGCCTACGAATGACACGCGGGTTATCGCCAGCCCGACTGACACCACCCAGGTGGTTTTCGAGCCGGCCAACCCGGTTTCTAAGTCACCTGCTTCTCAGCCATCGACCTCTGAGCACACTGGTGCAAATGAGGAGGTTGAGGAGACTGACCAGCGTCCTGTGGATGCCATGTACACGGATCCAACCCGAGTAATCAGCACCACCGAGGCCGCCAACCGCTACAACTAGCGTTCACTACAGATACAGATACATACAAAATCGTCCGTTCCCTATTAAAAATCCATGGGGTTTTATAGGGAACGGACGATTTTTCAGTATTTGTGAGCAGTGGCCTGGGCTAGCAGCCTTACTCGGCCCTGTTCAGCCTCGCTTGGCCCGTAACTTGAGCCTTAACCTGCCCCTTAACCTGAGCCTTACTCGGCCTCAGCCAGCTCCACGCCAGCCTCAACCAGCTTAGTCTTAGCGGCCTCGCCCAGCTCGGGGCTGACGGGCTCGGTCAGGTTGGTTAGCACCCGTACCTGGTAGCCCTTGGAGGCGGCGTCCAGCGCAGTGTCGCGCACGCAGTGCGACAGCGCCAGGCCCACAATGTCTAGGCTGTCCACCCCGGCGTCCTTAAGCAACTGGTCCAAGCCCACACCGGCGTCGTCGACCCCCTCAAAACCAGAGTAGGCCGCCGCATACTGGCCCTTCTTAACCGAAACGTCCGGGGCCAGGTCCGCCAGCGCCGGGTGCAGCGCCGCGTTAGCAGTGCCGGCCACGCCGTGCTTGGGCCAGGTGTCCACGAAGTCGGGCTGGTCGCTGAAGTGCGTGCCCGGGTCAATGTGCCAGTCCTGAGTGGTTGCCACCAGCGCGTATTCCTTGCGGTGCGCGGGCACGTAGGCGGCCACGCGCTCGGCGACGGCGTTGCCTCCCACGATGGGCAGCTCCCCGCCCTCGCAGAACGTGGGCTGCACATCTACCACGATTAGTGCTCGAGTCATTTTCTTCTCCCTATGGTTGCGGTTTTTCCCTTAGGTCTTTGGTGGCCGGCGGCTGACCGACCGGGCGACCAGCAGCTCAACCGGGCCGTGGCGCTGGCAAGTGCTGAGCCGGTCGTGTGGCGCTGGCCAGGCCGGGCGTGTGGCGTTGGCCGGGCCGGGCCGTGACGCCAGCTTCCCCGGTTAGTGTATTTAGTTTTCGCGGGCAGCTAGGGCCGCCTGGTACAGCTCATTCTTGCGCAGGCCGTGGGTTTGGGCCACCTGCGCGGCCGCCTGTTTGAGGCGTAGGCCCTGGTCAGCTAGGGTCAGCACCTGGTCTACTACCTGTTCGACGCCGACGCTAGCCCCCGCAGAGCCGGCAACTACCAGCACAATTTCTCCCCGCGCCCCCTCGGCGGTGGCCGCCACCAGCTCATCTAGGCTGGCGCGCAGTACTTCTTCATGGGTTTTGGTCAGTTCCCGACACAGTGCCGCACGGCGCTGCCCACCGAAAGCTTTAGCCAGGTCAGTTAGGGTTTCGTGGACACGTCGGGGGGATTCGAAAAAAATCAGGGTGTGGGCGTCGCTGGCCAGTGAGCTTAGTAGCCGGGTGCGCTCGCCGCTTTTGCGCGGCAGGAACCCTTCAAAACTGAAACGGTCGCTGGCCAGGCCTGATAGCGCCAGTGCGGTGAGCACTGCGGAAGGTCCGGGGGCCACGGTAACTGGCACATCTGCGTCGATAGCGGCGTTTACCAGGCGAAATCCGGGGTCGGAAACCGAAGGCATACCGGCGTCGGAAATCATCAGCACGCTGGAACCAGCGCGCGCAGCCTGCAGCAGCTGCCCGGAGCGTTCGCGCTCGTTGTGTTCGTGGAAGGCCAGCAGGCGGCCGCCGATTTTTACGCCTAAACGCTGGGCCAGGTTCAGCGCGCGGCGGGTGTCTTCGGCGGCGACGACGTCGGCCAGGGCCAGGGCTGCCATCAGGCGCGGTGAGGCGTCACCCCGGTTGCCGATAGGGGTCGCGGCCAGGGTGATTGTGCCCCGAGCGGGGGCATATTCGGCCAGGTCAAGGCCCTGCGCTGGGGCGGGCGCAGGCGCGAGCGTAGAGTCGGCAGGAAGCGCTTGCTCTGCCTCGCTGGCATGGGCCGACGCTGGTGCGGGCGCGTCCAGACACAGCACCGCAGCCGCCTCCGGCGAGCCGGCGCCGGGAGCCTCCAACTCAGCAGCAGGGCTTGGCACTTCTTGATTGGGCGCCATATAACCTTCCCCTTTTAGATACAGGCAAAATCATCCTTCACCTATAAAAATATGCGTTTAAATCATAGGCGACGGACGATTTTGCCTGTATTTGTGATCATGCCTGTACTTACAGATTCTGTCTGCATTCACAGACTGTACCTGCAAACAACAGTGCAGCCAGCTTAAATCCAACTCCTAAACAGCATGTGCCAGAGCCAGAAGTTGTAGTCCACTACCTGAGCGGTCCATATCGGCCACCACAGGAAGGCAAACACAACCGCCGCCAGCACAATAATGCCGGTCAGTATCAGGCCCATGAACATCGAGGGCTCATAGTCCTTGCCCAGCACCTGTCCCCCGCCAAGGTAGACACCCAGTTTGTCTTTCAAGTTACCTTGAGCGTTCGTCTCCTTGGCGGCGACGTCGTCGCTTGCGGATCCGTCAGAGGCGCCAGCCCCAGCGGCGTCAGCCCCGCCGACCCCGCCAGTCTTAGCAGCAGCCCCTGCAGAACCAGTAGCCCCAGCGGAGCCAGACCCGGCAGAGCCACCAGAACCAGCCGTAACCACGCCGTCGCCGTCGAGCAATCCAATTCCCCAGCCCAACGCCACAGTCAGCGCCAAAACCACGAACGGCACGAAAGCTACCGTGTAGAAAGTGAAAATAGTGCGGTCCCAGTACATGAACCAGGGCAGGTACAGGCCAATGTAACCAGATAGCACCACCCAGCCGCGCCAGTCGCGCTTAAGCGCCACATAGGCAACCACCGCAAATACTGCCACGAAAGCCGCCCACCAGATCGGGATGTTACCGATTGAGGTGATAGCCCTCACGCAGTTACGGGTGTCGCAGTGGTAGGCGTCGGCTCCCAAGGTGTCATTGGACTGCCAGTAGAAGGAGGTGGGTCGCATCTGTAGCAGCCAGCCGCTGGGCTTAGCCATGTAGCTGTGGGGGGTGGATAGGCCCACGTGGAATTCGTAGATGGCGCGGTGGTATTCGATAAAGTCCGCGATCGAATCGGGCAGCCAGGAGCCGCGCCCAGCTGCGCGCTCAGCCGCCGCCCAGCCATGCTTGTAGGCGCTGGGGTTCATGAACCAACCAAACCAGCTAAGCAGGTAGGTCACCCCTGCCACGGGCACAAGCCGCATAAAGTTACCCCAGCCGCGTGAAACCAGGGTTTCCAGCTTCCACACCTTGGCTTTAACAGCACGCAGTGCGGTGCCGTCCCAGATCACGGTCATGATGCCGATGGTGGCCAGCAGGTACAGGCCCGACCATTTAACCGAGCAGGCACACCCCAGCAGCACGCCGGCGCTAATCATCCAGGGACGCCAGCCGGCCTTGGGGGCCAGGGCCCCTTCAGCGGTGCCTTCCAGCAAGCGCGCGATACGTTCGCGTTGGCTTTGACGGTCACGCACAATGCAGTAGACAGCAGCCAGGGCGAAGAGGCCAATAAACCCATCCAACAGGCCAATACGTGACTCGGTGATACCCACGCCGTCGATAGCCAGGAACAATCCCGCCAGACCCACCAGCAGCGGTGAGGGGAACAGTCGCCACACCAGGCGGCACAGCAGGAACACGGTGGCAATACCCGCTAGGGCCACTGCCAGGCGCCAACCCCAGCTGGAGGCCGGCCCGGTCAGCTCCATACCGGTAGCGATCAGCCATTTACCTAGCGGCGGGTGCACTACAAAGGATGCCTCGGGGCTGAGCGTGGAGAAATTACCGCGCACAAAACTGGCGTTGGCGTTTTGTGCCCAGGTGCCTTCATAGCCCAAGTGCCAGATCGAGTAGGCATCCTTGACGTAGTAGGTCTCGTCAAACATGATTTCGTGGGGGCTGCCCAGGTTCCACAGGCGCGTGAAGGCGGCGATCAGGGTGGTCACCACGGTGGCGATCCAGCCGTTGCGGGTCACTACTCGCGAAGGCAGGCGCGAGGGTAGGCCCAGCACGGCCCGTAGCTGCTCGCGGGTGCGCCTCTGGGGGCTTTCTAGTGCCGGTGCTGCCGTACCTACAGGGGCCTGGGTGCCTGCCGGAGTTTCTTGCGACGACACCGCTTGGACGCCTGCCTGGGCACCTTGCGACGACGCCGGGCCTTGCGTTGTCCCTGCAGTTGCCGGGGCTGAGGCACCTGACGGGGCTACCCAACCACTCTGCTGAGCAGCGGCGTCGGGCTTAGCACCAGGACCCGAGGGCTTAGCGCCAGAGCCTGAGGGTTTAGCAGCTGAATCCTGCCTACTGTTCGGCTCTGACAAAGTAATTGGAAAACGCGCGCCACGCACGGGGGTGACGTCGTCTTCCGGATCTAAATAGGCGTCAGCGTCCGGGCTTGGAGTAGTGGGCTGATCGTTCATTCGGCCAGTCTATTGCCTTTATGAGCCTAATACCGACTCTCAGCTCACTTTCAGCAACCACTATCACTTTATTTTTAGCTGTTAGCGTCGCTAGCGCCCCCCGAAGCTGCCGCCGCCGTAGCTGCTGGAGCTGCTGAAGCCGCCGGAGCTGGACGAGGAGGAGCTGTAGCTGACCGAGCTGCTGGTTTGCCACACCACCGCGTTGGTTACCGGCTGGAAGCCATAGTCTAGGTCGCGGGTCAGGTCTAGGTTGTATAGCCCCGGGCCGGAGTCGTCCCAGCTGTAAGTCACTTGCTGACTGGCCATCATTTGGGCGCCCAACGGCACTAGGGCGTCTTGCACCTTGGCGGCCATACCGACGGCGGCCGCGTTGGCTAGGTCGCTGCGGTACTGCTGTGGGGTGGTGGGGGCGTACATGGCGCTGTTGGTTAGGTAGGCGCAGTAGGCCAGCATTTGTCCGCCAACTATCAGGCCGCGCTGGGTGTAGCAGGTGCTTACGCTGTAGGAGCGCATGAAGGCGGCGATGAAACAGAACCCGGGCACGGCCCACACCCAGGGGTTGTAGCGGGCCACGCTGTAGAGGCTGAAAGCAATTATGTTCAGCCACAAAAGCATACTGCAGGTGCTGGCTAGTCCCCCGCAGCTGGTGCGTAAATTAGCTGCGCGGTATTCTTTGTCGGCAGCATTAGCGAATTTACGCATGCCACTACTTGTGGACTCATTGTTTTTAAGTACCGCACGCATTTGGGCTAAATCGAATTGGCTGGCTCGCAATTTATTCGAAATCGTAACTAGCGCATTCAGTAATGCCCGTTGGCTGGGGTAAAGCCTGCCGGGCTGTTTGCCGGTTAGCGCAATGGTCCACTGGCCCGGTTGCAGTGGCGGGCCGGAGCGGGCCGCCTGCGCCACCTGCTGTGCGTTGGCCACGCGAAGATCCAGGTAGCGGTATCTTTGGGCGTCTCCTGGACAGACGTTAACCAGTCCGGCGTTGGTCAGGGACAGCAGGGTGCTGGTTAGCTGGCGGGTGCGCCGGTTTTTTTGTTTGTTTTTGCTGGGGAAGACGTGGCCAGAAAATTCTGCGATTACTGCCGGCGACAGGTTAGGCATTTGGGTCACCAGCATGTCGGGCACGACAAACTGGGCCTGGGCGGCGCGCCGTGAGCTGAATGCGCCGTATAGACCCACTGCGGCTATCAGCACGCATAGGCCAAAGCCGGCGGGGATCAGCCAGTCAAGCCACCAGGGACGCTCTTGGGGTAGGCGGGCTTTGACGGCCTCGTCGATGGCTTGCTGACGCTGGGCTGGCGTGGCCGTGGGGGTGTAGCCGGAAATGGTGCTGGCATCCCACATATAGGCCAAGGTTACGGATTTTCCGCCTTTAACAAAGTCGGCTTTGTAGTGGCGTCGGGAGGCGGCTTGGGGGTCGCCGGGAATGGTGTAGTTGGTGGTGGGGGCGCCGCCTGGGGTGCCGGTAGCGACGCCGTCGTAGTGCAGCCACATCCAGGTGCGTTTGGCTGGGACTTGCTCGGGCATAGAGAAGTCGATGCTGAGGTGTTTAATGGGCACCGTGTTTTTGTCGGAGATGGGGCTCCACAGGACTTTGACGATGTCGTTGGTCAGCTCCCCGCCGCCGGTGAAGCGCATGGTGATGCGGTAACGCAGGGCGGAGGCGGAGCTGGTGCGTTTAATGTTCCAGCCGATCTCAACTTTGGTGGGGTAGTTGACGGTTTGCCCGTTGTAGTCGGTGGAGCTGTCGGCTATGCGCACATAGGTTTTGCCGGCGTACTGTTCGTCCCATTCTTTTGTGCTTGAGATGGAGGAGGGGTCTGTGAAGCTGCTTTTGGTCAGCTCCTGGTTGTTGTCTAGGTCCGTGACTGTTACGTCTTTTAGCTGCTGGCCTTGTTTTAGCTCGTAGAGCTGGAACATTTGCGAGTAGCTGCGGGTGTCTTTGATGCGGATGGTGACGTCTTCGGTGACGTTTAGGGTGCGCTCAGCGGTGGCGTGAGCGCTGTAGTGCAAGTCTGTGTACAGGATGGGGGCGTTGTCGAATTTGGCTTTTTCGAGTTGCTTATAAAAATTATTGCCCCAGGCGATGGCACTGACCATCGCGATCCCGAGTATTGCTGCCAGCGTCGCTTTAATTAGAGCTTTAAATAGCTCTCGGCTGATGCCTGCGCTTTGGTCCATGCCATAAGCGTATTAGGTAAGTGGGGTGCGGTATGGGCAAAAATGCCCAGGTGGTTTGTTCTTTGCCGACGACGACGCCGGGCCCAGGCTGGTAAAAAAATGTGGTGGGGGTGCCGACCCCTCAACAGGACCAAACACCCCCACCACACAAAAAGAAGACCGGGAAACACCAACCCACAAACAGGCCAGCATTCCCCGGTCCACTCACTCAAGGAAACGGTTGGCAGTGCCCTACTCTCCCACAACCCACCAGTTGCAGTACCAT
>ERZ773001.20-NODE-20-length-70214-cov-130.69_pt1 | contig 70214 bp, 60 predicted proteins | sample MGYA00511673_ERZ773001 | MGnify/ENA primary metagenome ERZ773001 (study PRJEB29015, sample SAMEA2738091) | human oral metagenome | biome: human oral; feature: human-associated habitat; material: saliva | place: China | collected 2162 ... | reverse complement strand
CGGAGCAGATCGACACCTCCTCGGAGATTGCAATGGACTTCCTGCGCGTGCGTTCCTCCTCGCGCCTGTTCACGCTGGGCAGCGCTGAGCTCATCAACCAGAAGGTGACCTTCCCGAACTCCGGACCCGACGCCGTGGATGGGACGATCGTGATGCTCATCAATGACGAGGCCGGGGCGGGCACTGACGTGGACGCGGCGCTTGACGGTGCGCTCGTCGTGTTCAACGCGACGGACAAGCCGCTCAAGCAGCGCGTCGAGGGCCTGGCCGGGCGCGTGTTCATGCTGCACGAGGCGCAGGCAACGGGTGCTGACGCGGTCGTCAAGGATGCGTCCTTTGACGCCCAGACCGGCGTCGTCGAGGTTCCCGCCCGCACGGTCGCTGTCTTCACCCAGCGCTCTGGCGATCGCGTGACCCCCGGCCCGATCCCGAGCGACGGTACGTGGCTGCGCGCCGCCGATGGCCGCTGGTGGCTGCGCTACCCGGATGGCACGTTCCCCGCGAACGAGCGTATCGAGCTGGGAGGCGCGACCTACGCCTTCGACGCGGATGGCTGGATGAAGACCGGCTGGGACAACGAAGAGGGCGAGTGGCGCTACTACGCTCCAGAGGGTCCGATGGCGACCGGCTGGCTCTCCACCGGCGGCTCCTGGTACTACATGGATCCGGCCTCGGGCGTCATGGCAATCGGGTGGCTGGACGATGACGGCACCTGGTACTACCTGCGCGGTGACGGCGCCATGGCCACCGGCTGGCAGCACATGGGTGACGCCTGGTACTACCTGCACGGCAACGGTGCGATGGCCACGGGCTGGGTGAAGCTGGGAGGCACCTGGTACTTCCTGTCCGGCGATGGCCACATGGCCACCGGCTGGGTCAAGGAAGGCGAGTCCTGGTTCTACTGCTACCCCTCGGGTGCGATGGCCACGGGCCGCGTCGTTGTGGACGGCACGGCCTACACCTTCGACGTTAATGGGCGTCTTGTGCCCTGACGAGGTGGCGGCGATACGCGGGCGGGCCGGGACGATAGCAATCGTCCCGGCCCGCCCGTTTGCGCGCGTGTATCGAGGCTTAGAGTTCCGCGGCGTCCTCGACGGTGGCGAGGAACTCGGAGAGTCGGTTGGCGGCAGCCATGACGGAGGGGCCGTGCTGGCGTCCGGGCTGGCGGCCCATGCGCTCGATGGGGCCGGAGATGGACAGGGCTGCCAGGACGCGGCCCGACGGGCCGCGCACGGGCGCGGACACGGAGGCGACGCCGGGTTCGCGTTCGCCGACGGACTGGGCCCAGCCGCGGCGGCGGACCTCGGAGAGCATCGTCGCGTTGAAGGAAGCGCCGTACAGGCCGCGGTGCAGGCGGTCGGGTTCCTCCCAGGCCAGCAGGACCTGGGCGGCCGACCCGGCGCTCATGGACAGGGTGGCGCCGACGGGGATGGAGTCGCGCAGGCCCATTTCGCGTTCGGATGCCGCAACGCACACGCGGTAGTCGCCCTGCCGGCGGAAGAGCTGGGAGGATTCCTTCGTGTGGTCGCGCAGGGCCTGCAGGACGGGCATCGCGGCCTGGAGAAGACGGTCTTCCCCGGCGGCGGAGGACAGTTCCTGAAGGCGGGGACCAAGGATGAAGCGGCCCTGCATGTCGCGGGCGACCATACGGTGATATTCGAGGGCCACGGCCAGACGGTGAGCGGTCGGGCGTGCGAGCCCGGTGCTGGTCACGAGTTGTGCGAGCGTAGCGGGTCCCGCTTCGAGAGCGCTGAGGACCAGCGCTGCCTTGTCGAGGACGCCAACGCCACTGGATGTTTGCTCTTCCATACAACTATTTAATATCTCATTAATTGAGATGGCAAACTGCCGGATAGTGAAACAGGTCAAAGCAGCGTCCGAGAGATGAGATCGGGGAGGTTGACACGCGGTCAAGGCGCTTCCATTAGGTGCGTAGCACGACTGACACCGTGTCTCCAAACAGCGGAGACCAGAGGAGGAATCATGAGCGGAACGATGGCGGAAAAGGTGTGGCGCGACCACATCGTCTCCAAGGGTGAGAACGGAGCCCCCGACCTGCTGTACATCGACCTCCACCTCGTGCACGAGGTCACCAGCCCCCAGGCCTTCGAGGGCCTGCGCCTGGCCGGTCGACAGGTGCGTCGCCCCGACCTGACGATCGCCACCGAGGATCACAACACCCCCACGGTGAACATTGACCAGCCCATCGCCGATATTACGAGCCGCACCCAGATCGATACCCTGCGCAAGAACGCGCAGGAGTTCGGCGTGCGCCTGCACTCCCTGGGCGACGCCGACCAGGGCATCGTCCACGTCGTCGGCCCCCAGCTGGGTCTCACCCAGCCCGGCATGACGATCGTGTGCGGCGACTCCCACACCTCCACCCACGGCGCGTTTGGCGCGCTGGCCTTCGGTATCGGCACCAGCCAGGTCGAGCACGTGCTCGCCACCCAGACGCTGCCGATGGCCCCCTTCAAGACCATGGCGATCACCGTCAACGGTTCCCTCCCCGAGGGCTCGACGGCCAAGGACATCATCCTCGCCGTCATCGCCAAGATCGGCACCGGCGGCGGCCAGGGCTACGTCCTGGAGTACCGTGGCCAGGCCATCCGCGAGCTCTCCATGGAGGGTCGCATGACGATCTGCAACATGTCGATTGAGGCGGGTGCCCGCGCCGGCATGATCGCCCCCGACCAGACGACCTTCGACTACATCAAGGGTCGCCCCCACGCCCCCGAGGGTGAAGACTGGGATCGCGCCGTCGAATACTGGTCCTCGCTGGCCTCCGACGAGGACGCCGTCTTCGACGCCGAGGTCATCCTCGAGGCCGCCGACATCGAACCCTTCGTCACCTGGGGTACCAACCCCGGACAGGGCGTGCCGCTGTCCGCGACCGTCCCCGCCCCCGAGGACTTCACCGACGAGACGGCCCGCGCGGCCGCCGAGCGCGCCCTGGAGTACATGGACCTCAAGGCCGGCACTCCGATGCGCGACATCGCTGTGAACACCGTCTTCATCGGTAGCTGCACCAACGGTCGCATCGAAGACCTGCGCGCCGCCGCCGGCATCTTCAAGGGTCGCCGCAAGGCCGAGGGTGTGCGCGTCATGGTCGTGCCCGGCTCCGCCCGCGTGCGCCTCCAGGCCGAGGCCGAGGGCCTCGACAAGATCTTCACCGACTTCGGCGCCGAATGGCGCAACGCCGGTTGCTCCATGTGCCTGGGCATGAACCCCGACACGATGAACGCGGGAGACCGTTCGGCCTCCACCTCCAACCGCAACTTCGAAGGCCGCCAGGGCAAGGGCAGCCGCACGCACCTGGTGTCCCCGCTCGTCGCGGCCGCCACCGCCGTGCGCGGCACCCTGTCCTCCCCGGCCGACCTCTGAGGCCCGCCCTCCGCCACCCGACAGCGGGGGAGGGCCCCGGCCTCGTCCCCCACGGAAGAAAAGACTCAACCACCCATGGAAAAGTTCATCACCCACACCGGCATCGGCGTCCCGCTGCGCCGCTCCAACGTCGATACCGACCAGATCATCCCCGCCGTCTACCTCAAGCGCGTGACCCGCACGGGCTTCGAGGACGCCCTCTTTGCCGCCTGGCGTGGCGACCCGGAGTTCGTCCTCAACCAGGATGCTTACAAGAACGGCTCCGTCCTGATCGCGGGCCCCGACTTCGGCACCGGCTCCTCGCGTGAGCACGCCGTGTGGGCGCTCAAGGACTACGGCTTCCGCGTCGTCCTGGCCCCCAAGTTCGCCGATATTTTCCGCGGAAACTCCGGCAAGCAGGGCCTGGTCACCGGCATCATCTCCCAGGAGGACTGCGAGTCCCTGTGGAAGCTCCTCGAGGCCGAGCCCGGCACCGAGATCACCGTCTCCCTGGAGGACAAGACCTGGCGCGCCGGTGCGATTTCGGGCACGTTCCAGATCGACGACTACGTGCGCTGGACCCTCATGGAGGGCCTCGACGATATCGCCCTGACCCTGCGCCACGAGGACGAGATCGAGGCCTACGAGGCCGCGCGCCCCTCCTTCAAGCCGCGCACGCTGCCGGCGAAATTCTTACCAAAGCAAGAGGTTTTGTCCGCTCGCGACTGAACGCACTGCGCACACTGGCCCCTACCTAGCTAGAGTAGGGGCCAGTTACGTCATAGTGAGGAGCACTCATGTCATCCATCCTGCAAGTCGAAGGCGGCCATCCGCTGCGCGGCGAGATCACCGTTCGCGGTGCCAAGAACTTCGTGCCCAAGGCCATGGTCGCGTCGCTGCTGGCCGATACGCCCTCCAAGCTGTACAACGTGCCGCTGATCCGCGACACCGACGTCGTCTCGGACCTGCTGAGCCTGCACGGCGTCCAGATCGACTTCGATCAGGATCGCGGCACGCTGCGCATGGACCCCTCCAACGTCAAGATCGCCTCGCGCTCTGACATTGACACGCTCGCGGGCGCCTCGCGCATTCCGATCCTGTTCTGCGGCCCGCTGCTGCACCAGCTGGGCGAGGCCTTCATCCCCGAGCTGGGCGGCTGCGCGATCGGTGGCCGTCCCATCGACTTCCACCTGGAGACGCTGCGCAAGTTCGGCGCGATCATTAACAAGCAGCCCGACGGCGTGCACATCAAGCGCCCCGCTACCGGCCTGCACGGCGCGATCATCGAGCTGCCCTTCCCGTCGGTGGGTGCGACCGAGCAGACGCTGCTCACGGCCGTGCGCAACGAGGGCATCACGACCCTGAAGGGCGCGGCCATCGAGCCTGAGATCCTCGACCTCATCAACGTCCTGCAGAAGATGGGCGCGATCATCTCGGTGGACACGGACCGCACGATCCGCATCGAGGGCGTCGACAAGCTGACGGGCTACCGCCACACGGCGCTGCCCGACCGCATCGAGGCCGCCTCGTGGGCCGCGGCCGCCCTGGCCACCCACGGCGACATCTACGTGCGTGGCGCTCACCAGCCCGACATGACGACGTTCCTCAATACTTTCCGCAAGGTCGGCGGAGGCTTCGATATCGACGCCGACGGCATCCGTTTCTACCACACGGGCGAGCCGCTGCACTCAATCGCGCTGGAGACGGCCGTCCATCCCGGGTTCATGACCGACTGGCAGCAGCCCCTCGTCGTGGCCCTCACGCAGGCCGAGGGCCTGTCCATCGTCCACGAGACCGTCTACGAGAACCGCTTCGGCTTCACCGAGGCGCTGCGCAAGATGGGCGCCAACATCCAGGTGTACCGCGAGTGCCTGGGCGGCACGCCCTGCCGTTTCGGACAGAAGAACTACTACCACTCGGCGGTTATCTCGGGCCCGACCCCGCTGCACAGCGCGGATATCGTGGTTCCGGATCTGCGCGGTGGTTTCTCGCACCTGATCGCGGCGCTGGCGGCGACGGGCACGTCCACCGTGTCGGGTATCGACGTGATTTCGCGCGGCTACGAGCACTTCACGCGCAAGCTCCACAAGCTGGACGCGCGCGTGCGTTACCTGGATAGCTGACGCGATGGGCGAGCGGGGAGTGCGACGGAGCATTCTGTTGCTGGTCTCGTCGATGTCGGCGGGTGGGCGCTCCGTGCGCCTGGGTCCGCGCATCGTGCGGATTCTGCGCGGCGGCGGCTGGGAGGTCGCGGTTCGCCTGACGACGCCCGGCGACGACCCGGCTGCTCTGGCCGCTCAGGTAGCTTCTGATTCGGTCGTGGCCGCCCTGGGTGGGGACGGGTACCTCGGCGCGGTCGCGCGCGGGTGCCACGACTCCGGCGCACTGTTCGTTCCGCTGCCCGGTGGGCGCGGCAATGACCTGTGCCGCGCGCTCGGTATCGGCACGGATCCGCTGGCTCGTGCCCGCGATGTGGCGTCGTTGGGTTTCGTCTCCCGCCCCGCGGGGGACGAGGCCGGGGCTGGCCGGGCCCGTAGGGCAACGGATGCGCTGGCTTCCCGGGTGCGTCCTTTGGATGGCATGTGGGTGCGCTCGCGCGACGGGGTGCGCTTGGCGCTCGGCATTGTGTCGGTGGGGCTGGATGCGCGAGCGAACATTCTGGCTAATGAATCCTCGCTGACGTCGGGTCCGCTGGCGTATGGCTATGGGGCTTTCGCGGCCCTGGCCTCGCACGAACCCGTCGAGGTTATCGCGACCGTTGACGGGCGCGAGCGCGACATGAGCGGGTGGGTTGCGTCCGTGTCGAATTCGGGGCGTTTTGGTGGGGGTATCACGCTGGTGGAGTCCTCGGATATGAGTGACGGCATCCTGGAGGTGTGCCACGTGGGGCCTCTGCCGGTGGCGCGCGCCCTGGCGGTGTTGGCTCAGGTCGTGGCGGGCCGTGCGAAGCGGCACCCGGCCATCGAGGTTGAGACTGCGCGCGTCGTGTCTTTCGAGGCACCCGCGGGGATGGTCGCGATGGCGGACGGGGATCGGATCGCCTCGATTCCTTTCACGGTGGACGTCGTGCCGGGAGTCGTTTCCGTCCTGGTCTGAGGCTCGCTGCGCGTCGGGCGTGGCCGCGGCGCGCCGACTCGTCGTGTGAGCTGCGCTCGGTTGCTGCGTAACGTAGTGCGCGGGTTTTGCGTTGCGGGGCAGTGGTCCCCCTAGAATGACACCATGAGTGCAGTGACCGGCTTCTACGCCTTCGCGAAGGGCGTGCTGACGCCCATCATGACCCCCTGGATTAAGTTCACCGTGAGCGGTGAAGAGAATCTCCCCGCCGAGGGCGGCTACCTCCTGGTGCCCAACCACCTCTCGAACGTCGACCCGCTGTGCCTGTGCTGGTACTTCATGAAGCGCAACACCGCCGTGCGTTTCCTGGCGAAGAAGTCGATGTTTTCCGTCCCGGTGTTCGGCTGGATCATCAAGGGCATGGGCCTGATCCCCGTCAACCGCGACTCCAACCCCTCGGCCGTCCTGGCACCCACCCGTGAGGCGCTGAAGGCCGGTGAGGTCGTCGGCATTTTCCCCGAAGGCACGCTCACGCGCGACCCCGACCAGTGGCCCATGGAGTTCAAGTCCGGCGCCGCCCGCCTGGCCCTTGACACGGGCGTGCCCGTGATCCCCGTGTCGCAGTGGGGCCCGCAGGAGATCATGGCCCCCTACAACGCCAAGGGAATGGACATGCGCCCGGGTCGGCGCGTCTCCTACCACTTCGGCGAGCCCGTCGACCTGTCGGATCTGATGAGCCCGGCGGGCTCGCAGGACCACGACGCCGTCAACGAGGCGACGCGGCGCATCAGTGACGCCGTGCGCGCGGGCGTGGGTAAGCTGCGCGGGCTGCCCGTGCCGGAGAAGGTGTGGGATCCCGCCACGCAGGCCGGCCCCTGGTGGGAGGAAGAGCAGGCCAAGGCTGCCAAGAAGGCGAAGAAAGCCCGCAAGAAGGGCTAATTGCGGATATCGACGACCACACGCGAGGGGTTGGATAAGAAACCGATCTGGAACTGGCGCTCGGTGGGCGCCCCGATGACGACGTGCGTGTTGTCCTCGAAGGTCCCGTCCGAAACGATATCCAGGTTGCCCGCGCGCACGTGCGTGCCGCTCGGGTAGGAGCCTGTGGGCGAGGTGGCTGTCATGGGCGTGCCATCGAGGATCAGCTCCAGGACGGCCGCGCCTTCGACCTCGATGGGATGGCCTCGGCCCTGTTCGATCGCCTGGTCGCTCCACTGCGCCAATCGGATGCCCGGGGATCCCTCGCCGTCGAACTCGAGCACGACGCGCGTGAAGCCCTCGTGCGTGGCGGCGCGAATGTCGGTGAGAACTAGCGCCCGGTCCGGGTTCTGGGTGCGCACGGGCGGCAGCATCGACACCGAGGACATCCAGTTGTCCGCATTGATGGGCCTGGTCGTGTCCAGACCCGCTTCGCTTCCCGCGCTCTGCGTTCCCGACTGCGCGCTCGCGTCCGCCGTGGGGGAGGAACCCTGGCTGGACGAGGCCGTGGCGGGGGCCGTGGGCGGCGCTCCCGTCGGGGTGGTGGGGGAACAGGCGGCGAGCGTGAGGATAGTGGCCGATACCAGGACTGTTGTGGGGATCGCGCGGCAGTGAGACAAAGCCCCTCCTTGAAGTGTGACGGTTTTCCCATCCTAGTAGACTGTCGCTGACAGGGAGGTCTCGATGAGTATGACAACAGCAGCGGTCCTGGGAACGGGAGCGTGGGGTACGACATTCGCTCAGGTGCTTGCGGATGCGGGCGTGGACGTCACCATGTGGGGGCGCAACGCCGACACGATTTCGTTTATCAACGGTCGCGAAAACCCGACGTATCTGCCGGGCATCACGCTGTCTGAGCGTATTACAGCCACGACGGATATCGCAGAGGCGGTGGCTGGCAAGCCGCTGGTCGTCGTCGCCGTCCCCGTCAAGGCTGTGCGTGCGACGCTCGAAGCTGCCCGCAGCTCCTTCGTTCCCGACGTGGCCTTGCTGTCCCTGGCTAAGGGCCTGGAGCTGGGCACTCTCAAGCGCGTGGACGAGGTCATTGCCGACGCGTCGGGTGTGCCCGACAGGCGCATCGCCGTGCTCTCCGGCCCGAATCTCTCGCGTGAAATCGCTGAGCAGCAGCCTACTGCGACGGTCGTTGCCTCCACCGACGTGGAGCTGGCCAAGGAGATCGCGAAGGCCTGCCACAACTCCTACTTCCGCCCCTATGTCTCCGCCGATGTCGTGGGCACCGAGATGGCGGGTGCCACGAAGAACGTCATCGCCGTGGCGATCGGCGCCGCCGAGGGCATGGGTCTGGGCATTAACACCCGCTCGACCCTCATCACGCGCGGCCTGGCCGAGATGACACGCCTGGGCACTGCCCTGGGCGCAGACCCCGCGACATTCGCCGGGCTGTCGGGCATCGGTGACCTCGTGGCCACCTGCTCCTCGCGCCTGTCACGCAACTTCTCGCTGGGCCACCGTCTCGGCTCCGGCATGAGTCTGGCCGAGGCCATGGCCCTGTCCCCGGGCGTCGTCGAGGGCGTCGCCTCAGCAGGCCCGATCCTCCAGGTCGCCGCCTCCGTCGGCGTCGACATGCCGATCACCAGCGCTGTCGTCGAGGTCGTCGAGGGTCGCGCGAGTATCGCCGACATGGGCCGCATGCTGCTCGCTCGCCCCCAGAAGATGGACGGCTGGAAGATCGAGCTCGTCTAAACGCGCACACTTGGGCACCAGGCGCCTCCCGCGCGGTAGGCTTGGACCCATGACTGCAATTTCTCGTCCTCGCGTCCTCATCGTTTTCGGCGGGCGCTCCTCAGAACACGAAGTCTCTTGTGCGACGGCCGCCGGCATCCTCACGGCCATCGACCGCACGAAGTGGGACGTGATCCCGCTGGGTATCACGCGCGACGGCCAGTGGGTGCGCGTCGCCGACGACCCGTCGGCGCTGAGGTTCAAGGACGGCAAGGGGCAGTCCATCACCGCCGGAGCTACCCGCGTCGCCCTGACCCCGGGCGAGGGCAACCTCGTCGAGCTCACCTACGACGGCGACCCCTCGGACGATAACTCGCGCGTTGTGGGCGTGGAGGACCTGGGGCACGTCGACATCGTCTTCCCGCTCCTGCACGGCCCTTACGGCGAGGACGGCACGATTCAGGGCCTCTTCGAGATGGCCGACGTGCGCTACGTCGGATGCGGCGTGACCTCCTCGGCGATCTCCATGGACAAGCACCTGACTAAGACAGTGCTCGCCGCCGCCGGCATCGACGTGGGACGCTGGGTCTCCATCACCGCGCGCCAGTGGGAGACCGACCCCGCCTCGTGCATGGACCGCATCGAGCGTCTCGGCTTCCCCGTCTTCGTCAAGCCCTGCCGCGCCGGCTCCTCCGTGGGTATCTCCCGCGTCACTTGCCGCGAGGACCTGCCCGTCGCCATCAAGGAAGCCGCAAACCACGACCCGCGCATCATCGTCGAGGCCTCCGTGACCGGCCGCGAGGTCGAGTGCGGCGTCCTCGGCTCGCGCCCCGACTGGCAAAGCGGCACCTCGCCCCTGGGCGAGATCGTCGTCCCCGAGGGCGAGTTCTACGACTACGAACACAAGTACGTGGACGATGTCGTCGGCCTGTCCTGCCCGGCCGACGTGCCCCCCGCCTACGCCCAGCGCATTCGCGAGACCGCCTGGCGTGCCTTCGACGCGCTCGAATGTGAGGGCCTGGCCCGCGTCGACTTCTTCCTCAATGAAGCCACCGACACCGTGATCATCAACGAAGTGAACACGCTGCCCGGCTTCACGCCCATCTCGATGTACCCGCAGATGTGGGCCGCCGCGGGCCTGTCATACCCGGACCTGCTCAGCGAACTGCTCACCGAAGCGTCGCAGCGCCCCCTGGGCCTGCGCTGAGAGAGCGGCCGCGGTGACCCGCATCTGCGCGTGTCCCGCGGTCGCACCCCGACCTCGTTCATTCCCGCAACACCGACCCTGAAGGACACACATGACGACCAACCCCAAAGTCACTCTCGTGACATGCAAGGCGCTGCCCAATCTCTTCCCCGGGGAGGAAGGCCTGCTTGACGAGCTGGCGTCGCGCGGATGCGACCCGCAGATCAAGGTCTGGAACGATCCCGACGTTGACTGGGCCGATGCTGGCATGGTCGTCGTCCGCTCTGTCTCAGACTACGCGCAGGATCGTCCCGCCTTCCTGGAATGGACCAAGCAGCTGCGTCGCGTGCAGAACTCGAAGGACGTGCTCAACTGGAACACAGACAAGCACTACCTGAAGGAACTCGCGGCGATGGGGCTGCCGACGATTCCGACGAACTGGCTTGAACCCTCCCAGAAGCTCACCAAGCACCAGATCCACACGCGCTTCCCGGCTTTCGGTGAGTTCGTCGTCAAGCCTGCCGTGTCTTCCGGCGTGCGTGATGTCGGCCGCTACACGACTGTGGACATCCGCCAACGTCAGGCCGCTATGCGTCAGGTCCAGGGTTTGCTGGGTGAGGGGCGCTCCGTCATGCTTCAGCGCTACGTTGAGGAAATCGACCTGCACGGCGAGATTTCGCTCGTGTTTTTCAATGGCCTGGTCTCCCACGCGGTCGAGAAGCGCTCGGCCCTGCACCCCGCCTCCGTCACCAACCCCGAGATGCACGAGGCCGTGGTGACCGCCGACTCTGCCGACTCCGTCGCGTGGACATGGGGTGAGCAGATCCGCTGCGTCCTGCACGACTACGTGCGAGCCCGCTTGGGCCACGACGAGCAGTTCCTGTTTAACCGCGTGGACCTGGTTCCCGACGGCAAGGGATCCTTCCTGGTCATGGAGGTCTCCCTCGTGGACGCAGACCTCTACCTCGGCTCGACGCCCGGTGCCCTGGGCAACTTCGCCGACGCGATCTCCGCGCGCGTTCACTGGTGACGCACGCCACCGCCGTGAAGGTCCCTCTCGAGTTTTCAAGCTCGGTCGGGTAGTGCTAAGCTCTACCCGTTGCCTTCACGGCGACGCGATGGTGGCTGTAGTTCAGTTGGTAGAGCACCTGGTTGTGGTCCAGGACGTCGCGGGTTCGAGTCCCGTCAGCCACCCCAATGCCCCGGCGCTTCGGCGTCGGGGCTTTTTGCTGCAGTATGCTTGTGTCATCCCGAATTGATTGGACAAAGGAGTTCTCATGCCCAGCGTGATCGCCTACGGATGCGACGACGCCACCACCCAGTTCCACCCCATGCAGATCGACATTCGTGAGCCCGGCGAGGGCGAGATCTACTTCAATGTCGCCTACGCGGGCATTTGCCACTCTGACATTCACAGTGCCCGCGGCGAGTGGGGACCCGTTGCCTACCCGCTTGTGCCTGGCCATGAGTTCGTCGGCACCGTCGCCAAGGTCGGCCCCGGCGTCACCACCTTCAAGGTGGGGGACCGTGTGGGCGTGGGCTGCTTGGTTGGCTCGTGCGGCACGTGCGAGATGTGCGAGTCCGGTTACGAGCAGTGGTGCACTTCGACGCCGGGCACCCTGTGGACCTACCGCGCCGACGCCGAGGGCAACCCGACGACCGGCGGCTACTCGCGTGGCTTCACCGTGCGCGAGGACTTCGCCCTGCATATCCCTTCCGAGCTGGATTTTGCTGCCTGCGCGCCCCTTCTGTGCGCGGGCATCACCACCTACTCGCCCCTCAAGCACTACAAGGTGGGGCCCGGCTCGCGCGTCGCGATCCTCGGGATGGGCGGCCTCGGGCACGTGGGCGTGCAGATCGCCAAGGCCATGGGCGCGGACGTCTCCGTCATCTCCCACGGCCGCTCCAAGGAGGCCGATGCCCGCCGCTTCGGCGCCGACCACTTCTACGCCACCAGCGAGGAGGGCGTGCTCGAGTCCCTGCGCGGCTCCTTCGACCTCATCCTGTGCACCGTGTCCGCCGACGGCCTCGACTACGCCGGCTACATGGCCGCCCTGCGCCCCTACGGCGTCTTCGTGGACGTGGGCCTGCCCACCGAGCCCGTCTCCCTGCCGCTGCGCGCCTTCGTCAACGGCGGCAAGTCGTTCGCGGGCTCCCAGATCGGCGGAATCGCCGAGACCCAGGAGATGCTCGACTTCTGCGCCGCGCACGGCGTCATCCCGCAGGTCGAGATGATCAGCGGCGAGGACATCACGCAGGCTTACGACAACATCGTGGATTCGCGCGTGCGCTACCGCTACGTTATCGATACCTCCACGTTCCCCGAGAACGCGTGAGCGTGAGGGGGTAACGCGAAAGCTCCGGGCCGAGTTGCCCGGGGCTTTCCCAGTGGTGGAGCGGATGACTGAGCTTGTGATTTGCGTCGGTCGCTAAAATGGATGTTTAGTGGTTGAGATCACTTGAGATTTTCTGGATGCCGGTTGTGTCACCTCGTTGCGTCGTGTACTCTGTCATCTTGACAGACCCCCGGCCAGGCCTCTGGCGTTGTGATAGTTTCACTGCGCACATGCACAAATGGCCGGGGCCATTTTATGCAAGGAAGCCTGAAGTGAGTCTAGAAGTCGGTAAAGTTCGGCTGACATATGCCGAGCAGCTTGATCTACTAAAGCGTCGGGGCATGCTCATTGAGGATGAGGTAGAAGCTATAGCGATCTTGTCGCGTGTCAACTACTGATCGCCTATCAGGCTATTTTCGTTATTGGCAGCGCGATCCGGAGCATCAAGACGATTCCTTCATTGACGGCACAAGCTTTGGTGCTGTCTATCGGCTGTATGAGATGGAGCGTCTACTCAGTCATGAGTGCTCTATGTTGCTAGCCTCATGTGAAATCTTCCTGCGAAATCGATTTGCGTACCATTACGCGGAGCACTTTGCTCCCGTTGCCTCTTATGCTCATGGTAAAGGTTTTAGTCAACCCCCGTCTTGCTCTAAAGAAGAGCCAGTGCAGGAGCGTATACTGTCCGACCTAGATCGAAGTAATGATCAGTTCGTTGTGCACTATCGTGATGAGATTAAGTCTGGAACAGTGTATCTTCCTCAAGCCTACGACAGGATGCCTATATGGGTTGCTGTTGAGGTCCTTAGCTTTGGAACACTGTCGCGTATGATTCAGGCGTCAGGAGAATCTCACGTTTTAGATTCGATTGTTGCAGCCCCGCTTAGTATGTCGCGAAGTCATTTTCCCTCCCAAGTTCGATCGTTCGTCTATTTGCGAAATCGCTGTTCGCACTTCAATAGGCTTTGGAATATTACTGTGTCGGATGCGCCTGCTCTGAATCGAAATATTGCAAATAGGATCAAGCGAAACTATCGAACATTTGATGAGCGTTCGATTTATAAGATCCTGGCAGTGATGCATCATTTTGTGCAGAATGCAGGCATTTGTGAAAACTGGTTAGGGACGCGAATTGAGCCCTTGCTGCAGGCAAACCCGTTGCTTGCGTACGGCATTGCGACGCCTAAAAAATATGGCGAAATGCCGCGTGAAGTTCTGATTGGCGCAAACTCGGGGTTATAGGACACTGGCTGACAAGTGGGCTAGGGTGCTAGCGCATTAGTGGATGGAGGGACCTCGGTGTTGAGGGGGCCATCGCGTGGAGGCTGGGGGGCGTGTAGGAGCGGGGCGCGGTGATTATCTTTGTTGACGCGTGTTCATCATCTGTTCGAGCCGTGCGCTCTTGTCACGTATGAGTTGGGTGGTTGTCGCATCTGGGGTGCTGGGGGTGGTGCGCGGGCCGCCAGTGCGTGGCTGTGCGATGTGGCGGAAGATGGGGATGAGCGAATCGGGTACAGGTTCGTAGGTCCCGAGATCGGGTCCTGAGAGCATGCTTGCTTGGTTCCAGACGTGTGGGCTGACGCACGCGAAGTCGAAGGTGAACTGCGACTGCTCGGCCACGTGCTCCATAAATACTTTCGCGGTGCGGCCGTTGCCTTCTCGGAAGGGGTGGGCTTGGTTGAGGTATGCGAAGACTTCAGCGGATGCGCGCGCAAAATCGTCCAGGTTGAGCTGCGCCCAGCTCGTTTGGTTCACTAGACGGTGTACGTCATCGAGGTATTGGTCGACCTCACCGGAATGAACGTCAGCAAACGATGACATGTTTTTTGACATGTTCACGCTGCGGTATTGGCCAGCCCACTCAAAGACATCCTGGAACAGGTAGCGATGAATAGCGCGAAGATGCTCTGCATCAAACGTGCGTTCCACATCAGCAATCCCGTATGTCAAGTTGCGCGCACGCGATAGAGTATACGTGTATTCGAGTAGACTCAAGGCGGCGGCATCACGCTCCCCAAAGAGGTTGCGCAGTGTTCCCTGCCCCGTCGCGGGGTTGTACGTTTCTGGGTAGAAGTAGGATTCCCAGGTGTCGTACATTATAGCGACGTGGGCTTGTTGTTTGTGTTCTGCATGAGGCGCTTGACCAACTCCCTTGAGCGGCGCTGGTACTCGCTGAGATCAATGAGCCCGAGTGAATAGTCGGTCAGGTTTTCCACGTGCTCACGGGTGGGTTCAAAGCCTTCGTGCCATCCTGCGGCAAGTGACTGACGCACGGCGTTGCGTTCACGTGCGTCGAGGCGATCAAAGAGTTCAGGCCAACGGTCTTCAAAATCAAAAATCTCAGACATGAGGGGTCTCCTGTGACGACGACTCCCATTATACACCAGCTTAAGCCCAACTTATTACCAACCGGTCCAACTCAGGCGTGCCCCGATCTAGCTACACTCTCTTGACCTTCGCGCACCACAGCAGCTATCCTAGACACTAGGACAAGGGCTGAAATGGGCCTTCCACTTTCGGGTGGTTGGTGACCGCGAAACCTGACAAAACAGAGCCTCGTAATAGTCCACTTGTGGGCGGCACGCTGAAGTCAAGTCCTGCAAACCCCCTTCCCTGTGGGTTGGGGGTTTTGTGTTGCCCGATTGAGCAGCTGTCGCACCCAAGTCAGCCGCATCGTCGGGTGTGAGCAAAAGAAAGCCCCGGGCCAGCTGGCCCGGGGCTTTCCGTATTGTGGAGCGGATGACGGGAATCGAACCCGCGTGATCTGCTTGGAAGGCAGAGGCTCTACCATTGAGCTACATCCGCGTACCCCCGAAGGGGACACGAAGATCCTAGCGGGTATTGTCCACGTGCGCGACATTTACACGCCCCTCCCGTATGATGGGGCAGCGGACAACAGTCCGACGGGGTGTAGCGCAGCTTGGTAGCGCATCTGCTTTGGGAGCAGAGGGTCGCAGGTTCAAATCCTGTCACCCCGACCAACAGCGGCAGCAATGTCGCAACGGCCACAACGAGCAGGGGAGGGGCCATGCCGTCCTATCGCACCATCATGACGGTTACGACGCTGGCACCCGGCCGGGCCCCGGAAGAAGTCGAGGCCGCCGCCCGCTCCGTCACTCGACTCGAATCCTGGGACATCGCGATCGCCGCAGGTCAGCCTCGTGTGACAGCGCGCTTCACCGCCGTCGACGACTCCGAGGCCCGGGCTACTCACGCCGCGATCACAGGTGCAGTTCGTCTCGTCGCCGAGGTGCCCCGATCGCGACTGGCAGCCGTCGTGCGCGGTCGCTCCCACTACCTGACCCCCTAACGAGCCCCGATCCGACAAGCCAGCCCAGGCCTCGTCCCAGGCCCCACGGGAGCGACAAGCGTGTGCGATTGCGCACGAGAAGGGGCCGTGATCGGGTCCATACGCCCGTTTTGGCACGGCGAAGAGAGACATCGCGGGGGCCGTAGCGTACACTGGGCGAGTTGTTATGCGCCCAAAATGGGCGTTCCCCCGATTTGTAGACTACGGAGCGTACGCACGTGAAGAGCACCGTTGAAACCCTCGAGCCCACCAAGGTTCGTCTGACCGTTGAGGTTCCCTACGAGGAACTGAAGTCCGAAATGGACAAGGCGTACAAGGAGATCGCCGGACAGGTCAACATCCCCGGCTTCCGTAAGGGCCACGTGCCTCCGCGCATCATCGACCAGCGCTTCGGCCGCGCCGCCGTCATCGAGCAGGTCGTCAACCAGGTCCTGCCCGGCTACTACTCCGACGCCGTCAACGAGAACGACCTGCGCCCCATGGCTCAGCCCACCGTCGACGTCACCGAGATCCCCAACGTGACCGGCGCCCAGGGCGGCCAGCTCGTCTTTACCGCCGAGGTTGACGTCGTCCCCGCCTTCGAGCTGCCCGAGATCGACGAGTCCATCGTCGTCGAGGTTGCCCCCACCGAGGTCACCGACGAGGACGTGGAGAAGGAACTCGAGGACCTGCGCGGCCGCTTCGCCACCCTCAAGACCATCAACCGCAAGGCCAAGACCGGCGACTTCGCCACCATCGACCTGGTCGCCACCATCAACGGCGAGCAGGTTGACTCCGCCTCCGACGTCTCCTACGAGATCGGCTCCGGCACCATGCTCGACGGCCAGGACACCGCCCTGCGCGGCACCAAGGCCGGCGACGAGGTCACCTTCACGTCCACGCTCAAGGGCGGCGACCACGAGGGTGAAGAGGCCGAGGTTACCATTACCGTCAAGGCCCTGAAGGCGCGCGAGCTGCCCAAGGCTGACGACGACTTCGCCCAGATGGTCTCCGAGTTCGACACCATCGACGAGCTCATGGAAGACCTGAAGAAGCAGGCCGCCGAGTCCAAGGAGTCCCAGCAGGCCCTCGCCGCGCGCGACGCCCTGATCGACGTGCTCCTCGGCAAGGTCGAGATCGTTCTGCCCGAGTCCGCGGTTGACCACCAGGTCGAGCACCGCGTCGGCGAGGACGCCAAGCCCAAGGAGAAGAAGGAAGCTCGCGAGGCTGTCGAGAAGGAGATTCGCACCGAGCTGCTCTCCGAGGCCCTGGCCAAGAAGTTCGACGTCCAGGTTTCCCAGCAGGAGCTCATCGACTACGCGATCCAGATGTCGCAGAACTTCGGCATCGACATCAACCAGCTGTTCTCCTCTTCCCAGCAGATGGCCAACGTTGTGGCCGACCTGGGTCGTTCGAAGGCTCTCATCGAGGCCCTCAAGGTCGTCACCGTCAAGGACACGAACGGCGCCGACGTCGACCTGTCCAAGTTCTTCGGCACCGATCCGGCCGCCGAAGAGGGCGCGGAGATCATCACCGAGGTCGCCGACGAGCAGGAGTGAGTGCGGGCGCGAGACTTTTGCGCTGCGAATCACCCCGATCTGATGTCGAGGGGCGAGGCCTGGGCCTCGCCCCTCGAACGCATGTGCCGACAGCGAAACGACGGCCCGGCGCGCGCACGAGCGGGCGCGCAGCGGGTACGGTTGACACCAATGGGGCCGACTGGGCCCGCGAACAGACGAGGAGGTACGCGTGAGCGTGCACAATACCGGGGCTGCCGGCGAGGGCTCGCAGCTGGGACTGGGGGACTCCGTCTACCAGCGCCTGCTCAAGGAGCGCATCATTTGGCTGGGGGGCGAGGTCCGCGATGAGAACGCGAACGCGATCTGCGCGCAGCTGCTGCTGCTCGCGGCCGAGGATCCGGATCGCGACATCTACCTGTACATCAACTCGCCTGGCGGCTCGGTGACGGCCGGCATGGCCATCTACGACACGATGCAGTACATCAAGCCGGATGTCGTCACGGTCGGCATGGGCCTGGCCGCGTCGATGGGTCAGTTCCTGCTCACCGCGGGCGCTCCCGGTAAGCGTTACATCACGCCTCACACGCGCGTGCTGCTGCACCAGCCTCTCGGTGGGGCGGGCGGCTCCGCGACCGAGATTCGCATTAACGCGGACCTGATCCTGGGCATGAAGAAGGAACTGGCGGCGATCACCGCGTCTCGTACGGGCAAGACCGTCGAGCAGGTGGAGGCTGACGGTGATCGCGACCACTGGTTCACGGCGCAGGAGGCTCTCGAGTATGGCTTCGTGGACCGCGTGATCGACAGCCCGCAGGAGATCGGAACGCGAGGAGAGAAGTGATGAGCACTCAGCCCTACTTTGAGGCGGTCGCCCGCCAGATGCCGCAGGCCCGCTACGTGCTGCCCGATTTCGAGGAGCGCACGGCTTACGGTTTCCGTCGCCAGAATCCCTACACGAAGCTGTTCGAGGACCGCATTGTGTTCCTGGGTGTGCAGGTGGACGACGCCAGTGCGGATGACGTGATGGCTCAGCTCCTGGTCTTGGAGTCCCAGGATCCGGATTCGCTGATCACTATGTATATCAACTCGCCCGGCGGTTCCTTCACGGCGCTGACCGCGATCTACGACACGATGCAGTACATCAAGCCGCAGGTCCAGACAGTGTGCCTCGGCCAGGCCGCCTCGGCTGCCGCCGTGCTGCTGGCGGCTGGTTCGCCCGGCAAGCGCCTGGCGCTGCCCAACGCTCGTATCCTTATTCACCAGCCGGCGATGGAGGGCATGCAGGGGCAGGCCTCGGACATTCAGATCGTCGCCGACGAGATCGACCGTATGCGCGCGTGGCTCGAGGACACCATCTCGAAGCACTCGGGCAAGCCGGTGGAGCAGGTGCGCCGCGACATTGAGCGCGACAAGATCCTCACCGCCCCGCAGGCCGCCGAGTACGGCCTGATCGACCAGGTGCTGGAGTCTCGTAAGGCTCTGTGACGTTGTCGTCATCGACGAGTCCGTGGCTGCTCCGCGCGTGAACGCGTGGTGGGTGCCACGGCCTCGTTGTTGTCGGGGAGTGGGGGATGTGTGCTCGGCGTGCGTTGCGCACTGTGTCCGCACTAAGGCACCGATGTTGTCTGACCAATACGGTAGGAATTGCTCGTTTGGGGTGATCTGGTCGCCAATTATGCTGTGATTCTGGACATATTGGTTGAAATTAGTGAACATTTTATAACAATGTGCGCGCCGCGATGGACTTTTCCCTCTTGTGCACTAGTTTATTTTCTAGTAAGTGCAATAGTGAATTCGACCGAACGGCAAAACGTTCAACTTGTGAGGAGGTCTCGTGGCTCGTCTGACTGACGGCGCAGAACTGCTCAAGTGCTCTTTCTGCGGGAAGAGCCAGAAGCAGGTGCGTAAGCTCATTGGTGGCTCCGGCGCATATATCTGCGACGAGTGCATCGAGCTGTGCAATGAGATCATCGAGGAAGAGCTCGGTGCTCAGCAGGTATCGACCTCCGCGACGCCCCTGCCCAAGCCGCGCGAAATTAACGAATTCCTCAATACTTGGGTGATTGGTCAGGATCGGGCCAAGCGTGCGCTGTCCGTGGCCGTGTACAACCACTACAAGCGTGTTCGTTCGCGCGAAGCTGGCAACGCGGAAGACATGTTGGGTACCAAGTCCAACATCTTGCTTCTGGGACCCACAGGAACCGGCAAGACCCACCTGGCGCGCTGCCTGGCCCGCCTGCTGGACGTGCCGTTCGCCATCGTCGACGCGACTGCCCTGACCGAGGCCGGCTACGTGGGTGAGGACGTGGAGAACATCCTTCTTCGCCTCATCCAGGAGGCCGACGGCGACATCAAGAAGGCCGAGAAGGGCATCATCTACGTCGACGAGATCGACAAGATCGGCCGCAAGGCGGAGAACGCCTCCATCACCCGCGACGTGTCGGGCGAGGGCGTGCAGCAGGCCCTCCTGAAGATCATCGAGGGAACGGTTGCCTCCGTGCCTCCCACGGGCGGGCGCAAGCACCCTCACCAGCAGTTCCTGGAGATCGACACCTCCGGCATTCTGTTCATTGCTGCTGGTGCCTTCGCGGGCATCGAAGACATCGTCAAGGCCCGCCTGGGTCGACGCTCCACGGGCTTTGGTTCCGAGCTCAAGAGCGCCTCGGAGATGGGCGACCTCTACGAGGCCGTCAGCGCCGAGGATCTGCACAAGTTCGGTATGATCCCCGAGTTCATCGGCCGTCTGCCCATCCTGACCTCCACGAAGGAGCTCACGGAGGAGGACCTGGTGCGCGTGCTCACCGAGCCGTCGAACTCGCTGGTGCGCCAGTATCAGCATCTCTTCGAGCTTGACGACATAGACCTGGAATTCACGCACGAGGCGCTGCTGGCGATTGCCGCGCTCGCGAACGAGCGCAAGACCGGTGCCCGAGGCCTGTCCTCGATTATGGAACAGACCCTCTCCGACCTCATGTTCGACCTGCCTAGCCGCGACGACGTCGCCCGCGTGCTCGTCACGCGCGAGCTGGTCGAGGGCTATGGTGAAGCCGAGCTGTATCCCGAACGCTCTTCGGAAGGCAAACGCACCGCCTGATCCCTCCCGCTAGACTGAGGTTCAGCCGAAACGTTAGGGGAGGAAGTCATGGCAGAGCGTGACGAGGCCGTTGTGTCCGCGTCGGCGGACCGCGGAGTGAGTGGTGTGCCCGCTGAGCTTGCGCAGGCGCGTGCCACGATCGACAACATTGATGCGGCCCTGGTTCATATCCTGGCTGAGCGTTTTCGCTGCACGCAGCGCGTCGGGCACATCAAGGCGCGACTGGATCTGCCGCCCGCCGACCCCGAGCGTGAGGCGCGCCAGGTCGAGCGCCTGCGCGCCCTGGCTGCATCTTCTGGCCTTGACCCCGATTTCGCCGAGAAGTTCCTGGGTTTCATGGTCCGCGAGGTCATCCGCCACCACGAGGACATCAAAGCCGAATACGACGAGTCCTCCCGCCCCTGAGCGCGGTGCAGGGGCCGAGAGGTAAAGAAAAACCCAGCCACGGCCTCGTCCATCGACACACTCCGTGTGGCGCGGCATCCATCCGCGTTCCCGCGGTCCCCGTCGGTTAGACTGTCACGAGTTGGTGAGAGGGCGTTGAGGGATGGGATCGATGGTTAAGCTTGGCGATATCGCGAAGGCGACGGGATTCTCGAAGGCCACCGTGTCTCGCGTTCTGTCGGGCGATCCGAGCTTCACCGCGAAAGAATCCACCCGACGCCGAGTGATTCAGGTCGCCAACGAGCTCGGCTACGCGCTGCGCACGTCCCGCTCCAGCATCCCGCTGACCATCGCCGTGCTCGAGAACTTCGCCCCGTCGAACGGGCCCCAGGACTCCTACTTTTCCGACGTGCGTGAGGCGCTGCGCGAACGCGCAGCCGAGAACATGATGTCCCTGACGTTCTTCCCGGACGTGCGTGCCCTGGCCGAGGTCGGGCACGACTACTCCGGCTTCGTGTCTGTGGGCCCTGCGCCCCTGACGCGGGACGACCTGGAGGCGCTGCACGAGGCACTGCCTCACGGCGTGTTCATCGACGTCAATCCGGCGCCCACACTCTTCCACTCTGTGCGCCCCGACCTGCAACAGACCGTCATCGACGCGATCCACGCGCTGCGCGAGAGCGGCCGGGAGCGCATCGCGTTCATTGGTGGCGACGGGCACGTGATGGGTAGCCACGTGTTCCGCAAGGACCCGCGTACCGTCGCCTTTGACGAGTGGGCGCGCCTGCTGGCCATGCCCATCGAGGGTCTCATTCTCGCCTCCGGCCCCTTCTCCGTGGACACCGGGCGGCGCCAGGCCGACGAGCTGCTCGAAGCCCTGGGCGAGGACCTGCCCGACGCGATCCTGGTCGCCGCAGACTCCCTCGCTGTGGGCGTCCTCCAGGCGCTGTCGGCGCGAGCGATCCGCGTGCCCGATCAGGTCGCCGTCGTCTCCATCGACAACCTCGAGGTGTGCCAGTACACGACTCCGCCGCTCAGCTCCTACGGCATCGAACCCTCCGAGCTGGCGGAGACGACTCTGATGCTGCTGTCCGACTCGATCGTTGGCCGCTTCAAACACAAGCATCACGTCTTGCTCTCCACCCGCCTGGTCGCGCGCCAGAGTTTCGTGCCCGCCGAGGAGGCATCCGATTCCTAACAGCGCAGCAGACGCACATGGGCGGTGGGGGAGAGGCACAAACCCCCGCCGCCCAGTGCGTCAGATGAGGGACAGCATCACGGGGGAGTAGAGGGCCTTGACGGCCTGCGCCTGGGGCTTAGGCGTGCGATCCGTGAACAGGACGCCATCGCGGCCGCCATGACCAACGACGTCGATCCCGACCTGCTGACGACCGCGAATATCGAGACCTTCAGGACCGTAGCCTTCTACGCGCAGGCGTTCCCCGCCCCTCTTTGTGTCAAGGATCGACGAGGCCGGGGCGGCCTCGCTCTCACCGTGTCCCATGCGAGTCCGAGCCCTGTGCGCACGCGGTTGCCACGGCCTCGTACAGGTGTTTCCAGGGTTGTCTGATGAAATTCTGCGCACGCTCCCTGATAGTTTTCAGGTAGCTTTCAGATTTGTGGACTGTAATGTAACTCGGAAGTGAGACCCACACCCTAAAAACCTTCAAGGAGTTTCAATGAAGACTCGCACGCAGACGCGCGCCCTTGCAGTTATCGCCCTCACCCTCGCGGCGGCCCTGAGCGCATGTGGTTCGACTGACTCGTCCGCGTCGTCGTCCAGCACCAAGTCGCCGAGCGCGGGTTCCAACGCCGCGAGCAACGACCCCAACCTGGTCTTCGCCCAGTGCATGCGCGACAAGGGCTTCGATGTGCCCGACACCGGCCTGACGCCCGACCAGGCCAAGGACCACAACCCCGCCTTCGATGCCGCGATCAACGAGTGCATGACGAAGGTCTCCGGCATGACCGGCGAGGACAACGTCGCGAACGACCCCGCCGCGCGAGAGGCCATGGTCAAGGCAGCGCAGTGCCTGCGTGAGGCCGGATACGACGTGAAGGACCCGCAGGCCGGCGAAGGCATCAGTGTCACGGATATCCCTGAGGACGTGCTGAACAAGTGCTTCCAGCAGTCGGGGGCCGCCAAGTGAAGCGTCCGCGAACCCCACGCCCCGCGGCGCTCGCGATCCTGGCGATCGGCGCGCTAACCCTGTCCGCCTGCTCGGGCACCAACGCGGATGCCCAAGCCCCCCAGTCCTTTGATGGTGCGACGGCGACCGTCACGAAGGGCGACCTGGTGGGGGAGACAACCGTCCAGGGAAACCTGCGATACGCCGACTCCTACGTTCAAAAGAGCGCATTTAACGGCGTCATCACCTCCCTGCCCACCCCCGGGACGACCCTGGGCCAGGGCGACCACGTCTACACGGTCGGCGGCACGAACTCCTACCTGCTCCACGGCGCGGTCCCCGCATGGCGCAGCTTCGAGGAAGGCATGAGCGACGGCCAGGACGTCACCCAGCTGGAGACCGCCCTGTCTGAGCTCGGCTACTTCGAGGCCACCCCCAACGGCCACTTCGACTGGAACACCATCTGGGCGATCAAGAAGTGGCAGAAGGCCCTAAGCCTGCCTCAGGACGGAACGCTGCCGCTCGGATCCGTGCTCTTTGCCCCCGAGGACCTGCGCGTCGGCGCGCTCAAATCCCGCGTGGGCGACACGGCCACGAACGAGACGGAACTCTTCACGGCCTCGTCCTCACGACAGATCGTCTCGGCGAACCTCAAGCTCTCCGACCAGGCCCTCGGCGTTGTCGGAAACTCGGTGACCATCCGCCTGCCCGGCTCCGCCACCACGACGACCGGGACTATCAGCGCGGTCGAGCCCCCGACCGACAAGCCCGGGGACGCCTCGTCTAGCAACAAGGAAGCCTCCAAGGAACGCATCGTCCCGGTGACGATCACCCCGGATGACCCCTCCGCCCTCGAAGGGCTGCAGGAGGCATCGGTGTCCCTCGGCTTCACCTCAGAGTCGCGCTCCGGCGTGCTCTCCGTGCCCCTGGGCGCGCTCGTCGCGCTGAGCGCCGATCAGTTCGGCGTCGAAGTCGTCGACGATGCTGGCAACATCACCCGGGTTCCCGTCACCGTCGGCCTGTTCGCTGGCGACCGCGTCGAAGTGAGCGGCGACGGCATCGCCGAAGGCCAGCGCGTGGTGGTGCCCAACCGATGAGCCACATCCTGGAACTGACCGACGTGCACCGGTCGTTTGGCTCACCGCCCGTGCACGCCTGCAACGGAGTGTCCCTGAGCGTCGACGAAGGCGAATTCGTCGCCATCGTCGGCCCCTCGGGCTCCGGGAAATCGACCCTGCTCAACCTGATTGGAACGCTGGACCGGCCCACTTCGGGCAGCGTGTGCATCGATGGAACCGACGTGTCCTCCCTGCGCGATACCGAACTGTCCGGCGTGCGCTCGTCGCTGATCGGCTTCGTGTTCCAGCAGTTCCACCTCACCGCCGGCGTGTCCGCCATGGACAACGTGGCTGACGGACTGCTCTACCGGGGCGTGCCGCGCGCCAAGCGGCGCGAGGCGGCCCGCGAGGCCCTGACCCGCGTGGGGCTGGGGCACCGCATGGACCACAAGCCCCACCAGATGTCGGGCGGCGAACGCCAGAGGGTCGCCATCGCGCGCGCCATCATCGGCCACCCGGCCCTGCTGCTCGCCGACGAACCCACCGGCAACCTGGACTCACGCTCCGGCGCGTCCATCGTCGAACTCCTACGCGAGCTCAACGAGGCCGGCACCACCATCATCGTGATCACTCACGACAACGAACTGGCAGCCTCGCTGCCGCGCCAAATCGCCATTCGCGACGGCGAGATCGTATCCGACTCCGCGCACCCGGGAGGTGACCATGACGAGTAGACAGCGCGCCCGCACGCACCGATCGCGCCTGCGCGCCTCCGACGTCGCACGCCTGGGCCTGACCGGCCTGCGAGCCCGCCCCATGCGCGCCGTCCTGTCAGCCCTGGGCATCGCGATCGGTATCGCCGCCATGGTCGGCGTCGTTGGAGTGTCCGCCTCCTCGCAGGCCCGCCTCCAAGAACAGCTGCGGGCGCTGGGCACGAACATGCTCACCGCGCGAAGCGGCGCCGACCTGAGCGGTACGGACCTGATCCTGCCCGAGGACTCCGTGGGACGCGTTCGTATGATCCCCGGAGTGACCGACGCGGCCTCCACCTCCACGCTGTCGGGCGTGTCCGTGTACCGCTCGCGTCTGTCCGACCCGAATGCGACCGGCGGCATCATCACGATGGCAGCGGACACGAACCTCCTGAAGGTCGTCTCGGGAAAGATGCAGTCCGGTGCGTGGCTCAATGATGCCACCGCGAAGTACCCGGGCGTGGTGCTCGGCTCCAAGGCCGCGCAGCTGCTCGGCGTCGTCGAGCCGGGCACACAGGTCTGGCTGGGAGGGCGATCCTTCACGGTGCTCGGCATCATGGAACCCGCGCCCCTGGCCGAGGAGCTCGACAACTCCGCGCTCATCGGTGTCTCCGCTGCCTCGACCTACTTTGACGCTGGTAAGACGCCGACGACGATCTACGAGCGTTCCTCCGAAGATCAGGTCGAAAACGTGCGCGCCCTTCTCGGCCCGACGCTGGCTCCGCAGGGGGCCACGGGTCTGAAGGTCTCGCGCCCCTCCGACGCGCTGGCTGCCCAGAACGCGGCCGACCAGACGCTGACCACCCTGCTCGCGGGCGTCGGCTCGATTGCCCTGCTGGTGGGCGGTATCGGCGTGGCCAACACGATGATCATCTCCGTCCTGGAACGCCGCAAGGAGATCGGCCTGCGCCGGTCGCTGGGCGCGAAGCGAGGACACATTAGCGTCCAGTTCCTGGCCGAGGCCCTCATCCTGTCCTTCCTCGGGGGCGTCGCCGGATGCCTCATCGGTGCCGGCGTCACCTGGGGCATGTGTTACGCGTACGGGTGGCCGCCCACCCTCCACTGGTGGGTGATCGCCGCAGGCCTCGGCGCCACTCTCCTCATCGGCGCCGTCGCCGGGCTCTACCCCGCGATTCGCGCGGCACGCACGCCTCCGACGGCGGCGCTCGCCTCGCAGTAGTCGCACTTACGCACGAGGCCGTGGCCGACTCGCAGTTCCCCTACCCTTCACGGGGGAGCGTGAGCCAGCCACGGCCTCGTCTATGCGCGACGCATCGGGGCGAGCCGCGTGCCGCTCAGGCTTGCACCGGGCCCCCGTAGATCTCGTCGATGATCGGTGCGAGGCGGCGCGTGGCCTCCAGGCGCTTGACCTTCAGCGAGGGGGTGAGCAGGCCGTTCGCCTCCGTGAAGTCGGTCGTGAGGACCTTGATCTTGCGGATCGACTCGGCGCGCGAGACGTGCTCGTTCGCCGAGGCCACCGCCTTCTCCAGGGAGGCCAAGACCTCGACGTTCGTGGCCGCCTCGGCCACGCTCATCGGGGGCAGCGAGTGCGCGGCGAGCCAATCGGGCAGCATCTCCGCGTCCAGCGTGATGAGCGCGGCGACGAAGGGCCGCTGGTCGCCCACGACCAGGACTTGGGAGATGAGCGGGTGGGAGCGCATCGGGTTTTCGAGGGCGGCCGGGGCGACGTTCTTGCCGCCCGCCGTCACGATGATTTCCTTCGCGCGGCCCGTGATGGACACGTAGCCGTCGCGGTCCAGGGATCCCAGGTCGCCCGTGCGGAACCAGCCGTCTTCGGTGAAGCAGGCGGCCGTGGCCTCGGGGTCGTTGTGGTAGTGCTGGAAGACGCTGGGGCCCTTGAGGAGGATCTCGCCCTCGTCGCTGATCTTGAAGGACATGGGCGGCAGGGCCGGGCCCACGGTGCCGATCTTGGACAGGCGGGGCGTGTTGACGGAGACCGGGCCGACCGTCTCGGTCAGGCCGTAGCCTTCCAGGACGGGGATGCCGACGCCGCGGTAGAAGTGCGCGAGCCAGGTCGCCAGGGGCGCGCCGCCCGACACGATGTAGTCCGCGTTGCCGCCCACCAGGCGGATGATCTGCTGGTAGACGAGCTTGTCGGCCAGCGCGTGCTGGGCCTTGAGGGAAGCGCTGGGGCCTTCCTCGGTGTCGAGGGCCTGGGAGTAGGCGATCGCAACCTTGGCCGCCCAGCGGAAGATCTTTCGCTTGGGGCCGGACGCCTTCGTGTCCGCCGAGTTGTAGATCTTCTCCAGGACGCGCGGGACGACCAGGAGATAGCTTGGCTTGAAGGACGCCAGGTCGTTGAGCAGGTTCTTGATGTTGGGCGCGTGGCCGAGGACGCCGTTGCCGCTGATCTGGAAGACCTGCAGGAAGCGCGCGAACACGTGGGCGAGGGGCAGGAACAGGAGCAGGCGCGAGTCCTTGCCCGCCGCGATCTCCGGCATCCACGCGTGGGCGTTGAGGCACAGGTTCGTGAAGTTCTCGTGGGACAGGACCGTGCCCTTGGGCGTGCCCGTCGTGCCCGACGTGTAGACGATGGTTGCGATGTCGTCCTTGGTGAGGGCTTCGGAGCGGGCGAGGACGCGCTCGCGCGGGGTGGCCGAGCCCTCCGCGATGAGGGTTTCGATGGCCTCGGAGTCCAGGGAGAGGACGTGCGTGTTGTCCCGGTTTTCTCGTTCGGCGGCGGCGCGCACGATCTCCGCCATGGAGACGGTCTCGGTGATGATGAGGTGGACGTCCGCGTCGACGAGGACGTGGGCGACCTGGTCGATGGAGCTGGTCTCGTAGATGGGCACGGGCACGAGGCCGGCCGCCCAGCACGCGAAGTCGAGGAGCGTCCACTCGTAGCGGGTGCGGCTCATGATGGCGACCCGGTCGCCGGGCTCGAGGCCTCGCGCGATGAGGCCGGCGGCGAGCGCGTGCACCTCGTCGTAGAACTCGCGCGCCGTGATGGAGCGCCACGTGTCACCGATGCCGATCTTGCGCAGGATCAGTGGGCGGGTGGCGCCGCGCTGCACGCGCTCTTTGAGCAGGTGGGGGATCGTCGTGTGCTCGTCGATGCGCACCAGGACGGGGGCGTGCCACTCGAGGGCTTCGGTCGCGGGGGTGGCTTCTTGGGAGTCGGCGGTCGCGTCGGTTGTGACTTCGGTGGTCGTCTGCGCCTGCGTCGGTGCGTCGTCGTTGGACGAGGCCGGGGTTTCCTTGTCGGTCATGTCTGCTCCCTGGTCGCTGGGCGGTGAGCGTCGCGGGACGAGGCCAGCGGCGCAGCTGTTGCTCCCCCTATCCTACGCTCCCGTAGGGTGGGGGAGAGGGGCTGTCTTTAGGGGTGGGTGCCAGTGCCTGCTGTCGCCGGGTGGAGCAAAGCTGCGTCGGTACTAGTCCAGGCCGAGCTCGGCCTTCACCTCGTCGAGCGTGTACACATCGTCGGGGTTCGCCTCGTAGTCCTGCACGGCCTGTCTGAGCTGCTCGCTTAGCTGCTCGAACGGATGCCCGGGCGTGGGGTTATCGGCGTAACGCTTGAACTCTTCCAAGAAGGAATCGGCTAGCTGACACTCATCTGCCGTGCGCTCGCGGACGGCGGGCGACTGCGCGCCGGATGCGACGGCCTCGGCGGCTTGCTGCTCATGCTCCTTGGGACGCCAGAAGGAGGTGATTTCCTGCTTCTCGGCAAGTTGGTACTGAATGAAGGCGTCAAGGAGTTCGTAGTCGAAGGGCTTGTCCCACGGCTGGCGGGCGACTCTCTTTTCGAAGTCCGTGCCGCGCTCACGCATGACCGGCTCGAAGCGGATCATGGTGGCGCGCTCGGGGGCCACCGCCATGTGCTTGGATGCGGCCGAGAACCCGATGATGTACGCGCCGTGGTGGGTAAACATCGGCTGGTGCCACGCGATGCGCAGCTCCAGCTCCGGGAAGTTGTGCGAGACCCAGTCCAGCACCTCCACCATCCGCGCCCGATTGTCGTCGTTCGGGATGGTCGCGAGGTACTCGTCAAGCGTCTTGATTGCCATGGCTTCACCCTAACAACGCCCATGAACATCTGCGGCACGCGTGGTGAGCTAGAGACCTGACTTTCGATGCTGAGCTGACAACTGGTGTGTGAGCTGGGGGCCGCCCGTGGTTTCCCACGGGCGGCCCCCAGCAGCCTAACGCTCAGCACGTGCTTGGCCGCCTCAGAGCAGATAATGGTGGCGTGCTCGGGGGCCATCGCCATGTGCTTGGATGCGGCCGAGAACCAGGCGATGTGCGTGCCGTGGTAGGTGAATATTGGCCGGTTCTACGCGATGCATAGCTCGAGCTCCGGGTACTGTTGGGCTACGAGTTCAGTGCCTCGACCGTCCGCACACGGTTCTTATTCTTTGGAATGGCCGGTAAGAACTCTCTGAACGTTTAGATCGTCGTATGGAAACCTTGAGAAAAATATGCCTGGACATGGGAAAACTGGTCCGAGCGATTGGCGTATCGATTCGCGTTGTCAGTTACGCGGTAAAGTGGTATAATGTGGGCATAAAAGGTAGGAATTATTTCTTTCAATCTTGAAAGAGGGGCAGCTATGGAACTGAAAGAAATTGAGTTCGGGTATGCTGATGCATATACTGAAGCGATTGAAGATAAAAGGCTGCTTCTTGAGGCATTTTATGACTCTACTATTGCTGATAACCTTTGGAAGGGTAAGCACTTTCTTGTTCTTGGTCTGAAGGGTGCGGGAAAATCTGCGATTGCGTGTCGCCTTCAGCTTGAAGCAGATGATAATCCTTTGAAGTTTGTTCGGATTCTTGAAATGGGTCAGTTGTCATTCCAGAGCTTTTCCAAAATTCGCATTGACTCTGCTGAGGATAAGTCACGCTATCCTGCGACCTGGAAGTATATGTTATATGTGCACTTGTTGCAGCAAATCATGGAGGATCAGTCGGTTTCTTATGCAGACTTTTCTGATTTTCATCGCTTTGTGAAATCGTTGCGTGAGTATGGTGTGCTTCCTGCTGATGGGTTAGAAAAGATGGTGGCAAAAACTAAGGGAAAGAGTTTCCAGATTAACCTTCTTAATATGGTCAAAGGTGAGGTTGGTCGCAAGGGTGAGTTTACTTCCGTAGATTTGTCGGATTTGATTGAGTTGTTGGAAAATAAGCTTCGTGATTTGTCGTCAAATTCTGAGTATCGATTGATTATTGATGGATTAGATGATTTGCTGACCGATAAGCAGAAGCAATTTGAAATTATTGCTGCACTTGTGCATGCTGTTAAATATATAAATGAAAAGCTTCGTGAAACCGCTTTGAATGCTAAAGTGATTCTTCTGGTCAGGAGTGACATTTATGGGATGCTACCTGACTCGAATCTTAATAAGTTTCAGCGTGATTTTGGTCGTAAAATAGAATGGTATGATGAGGCTTCTGCTATGTCGGAGTCGCGACTATTGAAGCTGATTAATCTTCGTGCAGAGCTTTCGTGTGGTGAGAGTGTTAATGTAGTGCATCGCTGGCTTCCGCGTGCTATTAATGGAAATTATGGCGTGGAAAAGTATCTTCTTGAACTTACTCGTCACCGTCCACGCGATATTATTCAGTTGTTTAATGAGTTGAAGGAACAATCGACTGGTGGGCGTTTAAGTGAGCAGCAAGTGTTGTCTGCGGAAAAGCGCTACTCGCGAGACTATCTCCTCTTGGAAATGCAAGACGAGGTTCGCGGGTTGCTAAGTGACGAGCTGAGTCGTGTTGCTTTTGATGCAGTATTTTCAATAAGAAAAGCTGAATTCAGCCTCGAAGAAGCATATCGCGCAGGTGAAGAGTTTAATCTGAAACCTGAAGATGTGATTCAGATCTTGAGACAGTTATTCGCTTGTGGGACGATTGGTATGAAAGACCTTTCAGGGGTTGGAGGTCACACTACTTTCAAATATCGAAATCCTGGGGCAGTATTTAGCACAAGGGGTGTGCAGTACATTCTTCATCGTGGTATTCGGCAGGCTGCCAACATCGCCTCAATTTAATGGCTGATCAGCTCGAGTGCTTTCTACTTTGAGCCCGTATTTGGGGGGCCGCCCGTGGTGTTCCACGGGCGGCCCCCCAGCAGCCTAACGATCAGCCCTTGCGCTTCGCAGGAGCCTCGCCCAGCTCGAAGGACTCGACAACGGCCTCGGTGGCCTCAGCATCGTCGGAAGCGGCTACGCTTAGGGCTTCGACTGCGATGAGGAGCAAAGCAGCGGCGGCGCCAATACCAACGAGCAGACCCAGCCGTGCAACCCGCCCGAACTCGTCAGATCAACACGAGTGAAGGCAAGGCTTGGATAAGTCGGGGCATTCCTTTGATCGGTTGTTTGGCAACACCCACCATCGGAAGGCCCAGCCCCTGTCCGCCACCTGTCCTGGGACGGTAATCTGCTAGTGCTTCGAAGCGAGCAAGATTCAGGAGAGCCATGGGCGGGCGCGGGAAACGGCGTCCTCGAGCGCCTTTTTCAAAGCGGCCCACGCCGTGAGGCGGGAAAGTGCCGAACCGTCGGCCGCGTCAAGTTCGGCAACGACTCGGGCTCTTTGAACTGAGAACACTCCAATGGGCAGAAGCCTGCCATCGGGATCGTCGCGACTGAGAAGGCGACGGAGAAGACTCTTGGGGTCGCGGTAGGCCTCAAGGGTTTTCTCGGATACTGACTCTTCTCGCTGCAACCAGGCACGGCAATCCTCATCACCGAATAGCGATGCCAGAGCCCAAGTCTCGGTCATTGTTACTGGTACTACGGGAACAACGGGCGTGATTGTGGCGTCTTGAACTGAATCCACGGCGTCCCTGATCTCCTTCAGGCGTGCCTCAATACCTGCATTATCCGCGTCGCGATGGACGAAGATCAGATCGTAGAGCTCCGCATCATTCCTGTGCAGTGCTAAGAGCTTCTCGCGAACTGAGCCCTTCAAGTCGAGGCGCGCGCTGACCGAAGCGGGCTCGGACGTCAACCGGGTGAGCAGGAGCTCCAACACGTTGGTCAGTGCCGCATCCGAAGAACCCTCGCACAAGAGGCAGCAGTACCATTCATTCATCTTCGTCGCCGATCGACTTGTCCGGGTTCTCAAGGAACGCCGCGATCTCGCCACGCGAGACGGGACGGGCTCCCGTGCTGTCCTCAGGTTTGGTCTTGGCTCTCCACGTGCCGGGGAGTGGGTGAAAACCGACGCTGCGCAGGATGCCTCCCTGGCCGTCGGGAATCGATTTTCCGACGGCGCACAGAATGTCATTGTCTTTCGTGGCTTGGATGAAGTAGGGGGAATGGGTGTTGACAATGACTTGTCGGGCCGAGTGCTCCGTAGGATCGGAAATCCCCCGCAGGAGCCGGTACATATCTGCGATCTTAGATGGGTGGATACCATTCTCAGGCTCTTCCATGCACAGCATTCCAAAATAGTCCTGAGACACCTTCATCGCGGACAGAGCGAGGAAGCGAAGGGTGCCGTCAGAGAGCGACCGCGCGGGCAGCTCCGGCGTGGCCCCGATCTTGGCGCGCAGTTCGAGCGTGTCGCGGGCACGGTCCTGAACGACATGCAGATCTCGTATGTCCACAAGCGCTCCGATCGCGTCGCGAACGCGGTTCATGACGTTACTGCCGTCCCCCTCTTGGAGTTCCTGGCGGAACAACGAGGAGGGGATGTGGGCACCTGTGGAGGAAATGGGCCGTGCCTCGACCATGTCATCAGGGGCGCGCATCGCGCTCGGTTCCAGGGCGACGAATCGCCAGGAGCGCATCTCCTCGCGGGCGGCAAGGATAATCGGGTTCTCGGCCGACGCGGTCGCGGACAGCACTGTTCGTTGTGCGTTGTTCGCAGCGATCTTCCTGGGCCGGCCCCTATTCCCGTCCTGGATCTGAATGATTGTGTTGCCGTTCTCCTCGGTGGTGGATAGCGGGATGAACCTAGGGCGTCCGTGTACGAACCTGTTCACGTAGGCTGCGGAATCCGGAAAGCGGAGATGATCTTTCGCTGAGGGAATTGGTGAAAGCTGTTCGTTGACCAGCCTCAATTGCAGGCCCGTTGAGAGGGGGTCTCCCCGGCGGACGGCGAGTCGGACCTCGTAGCGCACGAACGTGCGTTCGGGTTCGACTTGTTGCCTGAATTCGTCGAGAACCGGGGAGGGGAGGATCATTTCCGCTGCTAAACGGAGGTTTTCATGGCCCTGGATCACTCGGGTAGAGAATAGGGAGGAGACGTCCGATCGCTGCTGGGGCGTGGGTCTGATGAGTGTGCAGGCTTCGAGGAAGTTGTGGTCACTCAGCAGGGACAGGAATTCGATCGCGTCGAAGAGGTTTGATTTCCCCACCGAGTTTGGCCCCGCGATACAGGTGAATGGGCCGAAGTCAACAGAGACATTCTCAAGGTTCTTGAATCCGGAGACTTCGAAACGGGTGAGCATGTCTTTACCTTCAATAGGTGACGCCAGAATCTAGTAAAAACATATCACATTGCGCCCGGAACCTGACGGCTACGGCTCCGAAACAAGGCTGTGCCCCGGGCCCAGCGGCCCGGGGCACACACCCGCCAAAGAGCGCAGCCAGTGCTCTAAGGGTTCACCCCTTCTTGCGCTTCGCAGGAGCCTCGCCCAGCTCGAAGGACTCGACAACGGCCTCGGTGGCCTCAGCGTCGTCGGAGGCGGCCACGGTCAGGGCGCCCACCGCCTTCGACGCGGCCTCCAGGTCGCCCTTCACCGACTCCAGGGCCTCCACCTGAGCCTGCGGCGCGCGCACCGTCACCGCCAGGAACGGCGTGCGCGGCGACACCTTCGCCTCAGACTTCACGCGACGCAGCGCGATCAGAGCAGAGGACGCGGCCTCGAGCACCGAGGGATCACCCTCGACGCCGGCCAGGTCCGCCACGACCGGCCACGGGGCGGTGTGCACGCTGCCCTCGCGGTACCAGCTCCACACCTCTTCCGTCACGTACGGCAGGTAGGGGGCCAGCAAGCGCACCACGTTATCAATAACGATCGCCAGAGCCGCACGGGCAGACGCGGCCGAGGCCTCGTCCCACGCGCCATCACGGTTGTAGGCGCGCTCCTTGACCAGCTCCAGGTAGTCGTCGCAGAACGTCCAGAAGAACGACTCCGTGACCTCGAGTGCGCGAGAGTGCTCGTAGGACGCCAGGGCAGCCGAGGCCTCGTCGATGACGGAGGCCAGCGCCGCCAGCACCGAACGATCCAGCGGCACCGTCACCAGCGCCGGATCCAGATCGATCGCCGCGCCCTCGCCGCCCATCGTCAGGGCGAACTTCGACGCGTTCAGCACCTTGATCGCCAGGCGGCGACCAATCTTCATCTGCTGCTCGTCGAACGCCGCATCCAGGCCCAGGCGAGCCGACGCCGCCCAGTAGCGCACGGCATCCGACCCGTACTTCTCCAGGATGCCCATGGGGGTCACGACGTTGCCCTTGGACTTGGACATCTTCTTGTGGTCCGAATCCAGGATCCAGCCCGACAGGCCCGCGTGCTTCCACGGCAGCGCGCCGAACTCCAGGTCCGCGCGCACCACGGTGGAGAACAGCCACGTACGAATGATGTCCTGGCCCTGCGGGCGCAGATCCATCGGGTACGTGCGAGCGAACAGGTCCTCGTCATCCAGCCAGCCACACGCCAGCTGCGGGGACAGTGAGGACGTCGCCCACGTGTCCATGATGTCCAGCTCGCCCACGAAGCCGCCGGCCACGCCGCGCTGATCCTCCGTGTAGCCCTCTGGTACGTCCGTCGACGGGTCGACCGGCAGAGCGGCCTCAGACGGGGTGATGATGTCGTCGTAGTTGACCTGGCCGTCCGCGTCCACGCGGTACCACAGCGGGAACGGCACGCCGAAGAAGCGCTGACGCGACACCAGCCAGTCGCCCTTCAGGCCCTTCACCCAGTTCTCGTAGCGCACGCGCATGAAGTCGGGGTGGAACTCCAGCTCGCGGCCGCGGCCGATGAGCTCCTCGTTCAGGTCCGCGCCCGAGGCCGGGTTCGTCCACGCGCGGCCACCGTTACGGATGTACCACTGGCGCGAGGTGACGATCTCGAGGGGCTTGTCGCCCTTCTCGAAGAAGTTGGTCTGACGCATCGTCTTGGTCGGCTCGCCCTTCAGCTCGCCCGACTCGCGCAGGGCGGCCACCACGGCCTCGCGCGCGGAGAACGTCGTCTTACCGGTAATCTCCTCGAAAGCCGCTCGGCCCGCGTCGGTCGTGATCCACTCGGGGGTCTCGGTGATGATGCGGCCGTCCTTGCGCAGGATCGCGCGCAGCGGCAGCTCCAGGTCACGCCACCAGTCGATGTCGGTCGTGTCACCGAAGGTACAGCACATGGCGATGCCCGCGCCCTTGTCCATCTCGGCCTCGGGGTGGGGCAGGATCGGCACCTCGACGCCGTACACGGGGGAGGCGACCGTCGTGCCAAACAGCGGCTTGTAGCGCTCGTCGTCCGGGTGGGCGATCAGCGCGACGCAGGCGGCCAGCAGCTCGGGACGCGTCGTCTCGATGCACACGTCCACGCCGTCCTCCACGGGCGCGCCGGCGGCGGCAGCCTTCGCGGCGGCCTCGGCGTCGGTGATGTGGAAGGCCAGGCGGTGGTAGAAGCCCGGGTACTCGCGGCTCTCCAGCTCAGCCTGGGCGACCGCCGTCTGGAAGGTGACGTCCCACAGGCCCGGGGCCTCGGCCTGGTAGGCCTCGCCGCGCGCCAGGTTGCGCAGGAACGCGGCCTGGGCGACCTTGCGCGCACGCGCGCCGATCGTCTGGTAGTTCTGCTTCCAGTCCACGCTCAGGCCCAGGTAGCGCCACAGCGCCTCGAACTGAGCCTCGTCTTCGACGGTGAGGCGCTCGCACAGCTCCACGAAGTTCTTACGGGAAATCGGCTTCTGGTCGCGAGCCTTGATCGACTTGCCGTCGCCGCCCACGTGCGGGGGCTCGAAGTCGGGGTCGTAGGGCAGGGTCGCGTCCACGCGCACGCCGAAGTAGTTCTGCACGCGGCGCTCGGTGGGCAGGCCGTTGTCGTCCCAGCCCATCGGGTAGAACACGGACTTGCCGGTCATGCGCTGGTAGCGTGCCACGACGTCGGTGTGCGTGTAGGAGAAAACATGGCCGATGTGCAGGGAGCCGGATACCGTCGGCGGGGGAGTGTCGATCGAGTACACCTGCTCGCGCGTCGCGGTGCGGTCAAAAGCGTAGGTGCCCTGGCTTTCCCAGGCCTCACCCCACTTGGCTTCGAGGCCTTCGGGGGCGGCGCGGTCGGGCACGCGAGGCGCCTGCGCACGGGTGTTCATGGCCATAATTGAGTTGTCTCCATCCGAGTCGTGGACTGTTTGCCCCACTAGCGTACTTTTGTGCGGGTGCGCGGGTCCAACGCAGCGCCGACGCGGCGGGCGCGGGTTGCTCACACGCGCCGTTACAAAAGTCCCCCGTGCGTCGTCGCTGGGAGAGCTGGAGCTTGCGTGGGTACCGTGGTGTCAGGCAGGGGAGGCGAGCCGAGGCCTCCTTAGGAAAGGGGATCACCATGAGCATGCAATCGCTGGGCGAGCAGACCGTGGACCTGCTGGCGGACTTGGTGCGCCTGGGGTGCGTCAACGACCTGACCGCCGACTCGGGCGGGGAGGAGCGAGCCGCCGACCTCCTCGAGGCATTCTTCGCCGACCTGCCGGTGTCTATCGAGCGGATCACCCCGCACCCGGGGCGAACCACGCTGGTCGTCACGGTGGAGGCCGCCCGGAGCGCGGATGGAATCCAGGGACGAGGCCACGGCTCGGACCCGAGACACGGCTCGGGCGCGCTCACCCTCATCGGGCACACCGACGTGGTCCCCGTCGACGAGGAGCGCTGGACGCACCCGCCCTTCGGGGCCGTCACCCAGGACGACGTCATGTGGGGGCGCGGCACGGTCGACATGCTTCACCTGACCGCCGCGATGGCCGTCGTGACCCGCGAGGTTGCGCGCCGCGCCCAGAAAGGTGAGCCTCCAGCCCGTTCCCTGGTGTTCGTGGCCGCCGCCGACGAGGAAGCACGAGGAGGACTGGGCGTCCCGTGGATCGGCGAAAACCGGCCGGACGCCTTCCCCTGGGACGCGGCCCTGTCCGAAATGGGAGGGGCGCACATTCGCGGGCGCCGCGGAGGCGACAGCGTCGTCGTGGTCGTCGGTGAAAAGGGCGCCGCCCAGCGCCGCCTGCACATCCGGGGCGACGCCGGCCACGGCTCGGTTCCGCTGGGCCGCACGAGCGCCGTCGAGCGGCTCGCTCAGGTGAGCGCGGCGCTGTCCTCCGCTCGCTGGCCCGCCGCCACGGACGAGGTCTGGGCCTCCTTCGTGCGCGCCTTCGAGTTCGAGGCCCCAACCGAGAACGCGCTCATTGACGGAACCTACGAGGGCGACTATGCCGAGTTCGGGGACCTGGCGGCCTTCGCGCACGCCATCTCCCACGTGACCGTCGCCCAGACGGTTGCCCGCTCGGGCGGGCCCATCAACGTCATGCCCTCCCACGCCACCCTCGAGCTGGACATTCGCACGCTGCCCGGCGTCGACGACGATGACGTGGACGCCGCCATTGTGGCGGCCCTCGGCGACCTTTCCGAGCACGTGACCATCGAGCGCCTCCTCAGCGAGCCCGCCACGGCCTCGTCGATCGACACCGGCCTGTACCGAGCGATCGAAGCGGCGTTGAGCCGACGCTACCCGGGCGTGCGCGTCGTCCCCGTCCTCATGCCCGGAGGAACCGACCTTCGCGTGGCCCGCAGACGCGGGGGTATCGGATACGGATTCGGCGCCTACGACAGCGGCGCGAGCCTCGGGCAGGTCTACGCCCAACTCCACGCCCACGACGAACACATCGCTCTTGCGGACGTGCGCGCGACCGCCGAGGTCCTCTGCGAGGTCGCGACCACCTACCTAGACGCATAACGAGGCCGGGGCCAGGTTGCGTATTCATGCAACCCAGCCCCGGCCTCGTAAAGGAGAGCGACGGAATCAGAGGACCATCGCGGCAATCCAGCCGCCGATGAGCAGCGGAATGTTGTAGTGGATGAACTCGGGGATAACCGTGTCGCGCATGTGGTCGTGCTGACCATCCACGCTCAGACCGGCTGTCGGGCCAAGCGTCGAGTCCGACGCGGGAGAACCGGCATCGCCCAGGGCGCCCGCGGTGCCGATGATCGCGACCGTGGCGACGGGGGAGAAGCCCAGCGTCACGCACAGGGGCACGTAGATCGCGGAGATAATCGGCAGCGTCGAGAAGGAGGAGCCAATACCCATCGTGATGATCAGGCCCACGACGAGCATGATCACGGCGGCCAGAGCCTTGGAACCGTTGAACATTGCGGAGGTCTGCTCGACGAGGGGCTCGATCTGGCCCGAGGCCTTCAGCACGGCCGCGTAGCCCTGCGCGGTGATCATGATGAGGCCGATGAGGCTCATCATGCGCATACCGCCGGAGAACACGTCGTCCGCCTGCTGCCACGGCACGACGCGCGTGGCGAGCATGAGGCACAGGCCCACGAGGGCGCCCACGAGCAACGGGTCGGCCTCGGAGTCCATCTTGGTCAGGACAGCCTGGATGACAAAGCATGCGAGGAGGGCCACGACGGCCGCCCAGACCTTGACCATGTTGATCGGCTTGTCATCGCCCGTGCTGAACTCCGTCTCACGCTGCTCGTACTCGCGCGGCTTGCGGTAGGAGACGAGCAGGGCGATGGCACAGCCCACGGCCATCGAGGCGGCGGGGATCGCCATGGCGGTCATCGGGTTGACGACGCCCTCGACAGACAGGCCCGCGTCCTCAATATTCTTGTAGAGAATGTCGTGCAGGAAGATACGACCAAAGCCAATCGGCACAAACATGTAGGTGGTGACGATGCCGAAGGTGATCGCACAGGCGACCAGGCGGCGGTCCATCTTCAGCTCGTTCATGACGCCGATGAGCGGGGGCACCAGCAGCGGGATGAACGCGATGTGAATCGGGATGAGGTTCTGGCTCATCACGCCCATGACGAGGACGCCGCCCAGGATGCCCCACTTCGCGGAGCGAGCCACGCGCGCCGAGTTAGAGTCGTCGGCGTTGCGCAGCTTAGCGATGATCCAGTTCGCCAGCAGGCGCGGCAGGCCCGAGTGGGCCACCGACATCGCGAACGCGCCGAGCAGGGCGTAGGACAGGGCGATCTTAGCGCCGCCGGCCAGGCCGTCCTGGAAGGCGACCATCGTGCCGGAAATACCCATTCCGGCCACCAGGCCGCCCACCAGCGAGGCGACGAAAAGTGAGATAACGACGTGCACGCGTGCGACGCTGAGGACCAGCATGACGATCACGGAGAGCACGACTGCGTTGAAAAGCAACATGAGTGTTCCTGTGTTGAGGGTGCGCGAAAGCGCCACGTGAGGTGGAGAAAGTAAGCCGCGTCGCGGCAGGGGGTAGCGTCAGCCGAGATGGGAATCGGCGTGGATGGAGGCGTCGACAGCACCTACCAGTGCGTTCGACAAACCACCTTCCTCGGCGGCCAGCAATCCTGCGATTGTGGTGCCGCCGGGGCTCGTCACCCGGTCAATGAGTTGCGCGGGGATTGTGCCCGTCTCGCGCTCGGCGAGGAGCAGCGTGGCGGCCCCCGCCATCGCCTGCGCAGCGATCTCGACGGCGCTGTCCTTGGACAGGCCGTACTTCAGGCCCGCGCGGGCGAAAGAATCAATGATCTGGAAATACCAGGCCGGAGAGCACGAGGCCAGGGCCTGGAAGATCGGGAAATAATCCTCGTCGATGAGGATGGTTCGACCAACGGCGTTCATGAGGTCGCGCACCGCGTCCACCTGGTCCTCGGTGGCGCGCGCGGCCGTCAGGGCCGTCATGGACTGGCCCACGATCGCCGCCACGTTGGGCATGACGCGGATCAGGGGAATACCCGATCCGAAGTCCTCGGTGATCTGGTCGAGGGTACGTCCGGCCGCCAGGGACACGATGCACACATCGGTGCGTCCAACCACGACGGAGGCGATCTCCTTGATGACTGCCCGCTGATCCTTGGGCTTGACAGCCAGGATGACGACGTCGACCTGGCGGGCCAGCGACACGTTCGAGGAGGCGGCGGTGGCGCCCAGCTCGTCGGCCAGATCGCAGGCCTTGGTGGCCGTGCGGTTGGAGAAGACCAGGGTTGCGGGATCAACGCCGGACGCGACGGCACCGCGAGCAATGGCCTGGGCCATGGCTCCCGTTCCGATGAATCCGATGCGCATGAGCGTCTCCCTGAGTGTGTTGGTCACTTGCCAGGCAGCCTACCCTCATTTTGCCTGTTCTTGGTGCAGTGGCCGAACTGTGAGACGAGGCCTGGGCCGGTTTGCGTTTTTCAGCAACCCAGCCCAGGCCTCGCGGGGGAGCAAACGGTGGGAAAGCGCGCCTCAGCGCTTGCGCGTGCCGAAGATCGAGCGCGTGATCTCGCGCCCGGCGGTGCGCAGGACCGAGCCGAGGGCGTTTTCTACCTGGCGGGCTCGTCGTTCGGCGGCGCGCTGGCGCGCGGCCTCCTCCTTCTCCCGCTGCTTTTCGACCTGGCGACGTAGGCGTTCCATTTCCTTTTCGCGCGCGGCCTCTTCCTTCGCGGCGGCCTTCTCCAGTTCCCGGGCGGCCTTCTCGGCGGCCTTTTCAGCTTCCTTGCGTGCCTTTTCCGCGGCCTTCTCGGCTTCCTTGCGTGCCTTTTCCGCTTCCTTTTCGGCTGCTTCCTGGGCGAGGGCCTCCTCGCGGGCGGCCTGGGCCTCGGCCGCGCGGCGCTCGAGCTTCTCCTCGGCCGAGTCCGGGTTCACGGCGTCACGGTAGCGGCTCATGATGACGCTCGACTGGTTGACGCGGGCGATGGTGTCCGCGGAGGCGGGGCCCATGACGGAGGCGGGTGCCCAGATGCCGACGGGGGTGACCGGGGTGGGATTACCCTTCGGATCCAGGACGGTCACGACGGCCTCGCCCGTGCCCAGGGTGGTCAGCACCTCGTCGAGCTCCAGGGACGTCTTTGGGAAGGTCTGCACGGTCGCCTTCAGCTTCTTGAAGTCGTCAGGCGTGGAGGCGCGCAGGCCGTGCTGGACGCGCGAACCGAGCTGAGCGAGCACGTCGGAGGGGATGTCCTTGGGGGTCTGCGTCACGAAGACGACGCCCACGCCCTTGGAGCGAATCAGGCGCACGGTCTGGACGACCTGGCGCTCGAACTCCTTGGTGGCGTCGGCGAAGAGCAGGTGCGCCTCGTCGAAGAAAAAGACCAGCTTGGGGCGCGGCGCGTCGCCGACCTCGGGCAAGGTGGCGAAGAGGTTGGCCAGCAGGTACATGATGACGGCGCTGACAAGGGCAGGGCGCGAAGAAATGTCGCCGACGCCCAGCAGGGAGATGATGCCCCGTCCGGTCGAATCCATGCGCATGAGGTCGGCCGTGTCGAAGCCGGGGGCACCGAAGAACTGGCCGCCACCCTGGGACTCGAGCGCGGTCAGGGCACGCAGGATGACGCCGGCCGTGGCCTTGGAGACGCCGCCGATCGTCGCCAGCTCGTCCTTGCCCTCCTCCGAGGTCAGGAAGGAGATAACCGAGCGCAGGTCAGGCAGGTCCACGAGCTCCAGGCCCTGGCCATCCGCCCACGCGAAGATCAGCTGGAGGGCCTGCTCCTGGGTCGTGTTCAGGGACAGGGCGCGGGCCAGCAGGATGGGGCCGAAGTCGGAGACCTCGGCGCGCACGGGCACGCCCGGGAACTGCGAATCCGCCCCGCCCAGGCTCAGCAGCTCAATCGGGAACGAGGACGAGGCCCAGTCCTGACCGTTGGCCGCGGTGCGGGCAAGGAGCTTCTCGGAGCCAGCCCCGGCCTCGGCCAGGCCCGTCAGGTCACCCTTCACGTCGCACAGGAGCACAGAGGAACCGGCCGCCGACAGGCCCTCGGCCAGCAGCTGCAGGGTGCGAGTCTTGCCCGTGCCCGTCGCGCCCGCGACTAGGAGGTGGCGGTTAAACATGGGCACCGGCATCGCGGCGCTCACGCCAGGTACGCGCGCGCCGTCGTCGATGAGCGTGCCGATCGTGACCGCGGGGACGTCCCACGAATACGCGTTCTTAATCTGGGAAGCGAACGCGGATAGCTCGCCCGCAGCCTCCGGGGACGAGGCCTGGGCCGGCTCCGGCGCGGACGGTGCGGTCTCGGGCGCGGGGGTGGGTGCTGCCTCGGGGGCGGGTGCCACCTCTGGGGCGGGCTGCGCCGGCGCGGGGGTTTCCTGGGTGGCAGGGGCGGCGGAGGTGCCAGCGGCTTCGAGTCGGGCGCGTAGTGCTTCAGCCTTCGCGCGTGCGGCTTCGGCTTCGGCGGCCTTGGCGGCGGCTTCAGCGGCGGCAAGACGGGCCTTGAGATCCTCGATGTTCTCGCTCATAGTGATGTCTTTCGGGCTGTGGGCGCCAAGCGCCCGGCGGTCTCGACGTTACCGCCACAGTATCCCTTGGGACGCCGGTCCCATGCGCGCGATAGCGGCGCTCGGGGGTGTGGCCCCGTCCACAGGGGGATGTGTCGTGTCGCGGCTGTCCACAGGGGGCGGCGTCGTGTCGCGCCTATCCACAGGCAGGCCTCGCCGCCAAGACACGGGCTCAGGGCAGGTCGTAGCGTCAAGGGATGAACCCTCCACGTTGGATCGCTCACCGCAGGATGGCGGCCTTGACCAAAGCCGTGTACGACAGCGCCATCAACGACGACGATGAGCCCCCAGAACCATCGGCCATGCGCCTGCTGCCGGGGTCGACGACGGTCGCCGCTGTCCTGATCGTCCTGGTGCTGCTCGCCGGAATCGGGGTGTGGAGGCACGCGCGGGCCACCGATCGGGCACGCGAAGCAGACCAAGCCGCCGAACAATCGGCCGAACTCCACGCGGAGAAGGCCGCCGAGGCGGGTGCGGGCGGGACCGGCGCGACACCTGCCGGCCCCGCCACGCCAGGGACCGACAGCGCAGGAGAGGTCGTCGTCCACGTCTCCGGGGCCGTCGCCACCCCCGGCGTCCTCACCCTGCCCGCCTCCTCCCGGGTCATCGACGCCATCACGGCGGCGGGAGGCGCCCTGGAGGATGCCGACCTCGACGCGATCAACCTGGCACGTCCCATCGTTGACGGCGAACACATCCGCGTCGCCGCGCTCGGACAATCGCCACCGGCGCCAATCGGAGGCACAGAATCCGCCCAGCCCGCCTGCGTGCGGCTCGACACGGCGAGCGCCACCGACCTGCAAACCCTGCCAGGCATCGGGCCCGCCCTGGCCCAGCGCATCATCGACTACCGGGCCACCCACCCACACATTCCCTCCGTCGACGCCCTCGACGAGGTGCCCGGCATCGGCCACGCCCTCATCGAGAAGATACGACCGGGGGTGTGCCCATGAGCGACACAGAACCACCCGACGAACCCAGCGCGGAGTCCCTACGTCCCGACGAGATGTCCCCACGCCCCGACAAGGTGTTCCCACGCCCCGACGATGCAGCCCTACATCCCGACGAGGCTGGATCACCCACGCCGCCGCGCCGCGGCCAGCGACCCGCCGACGCCCAACGCGCCCCACGCATGATCGACCTGCGCCTCCTCGCCCCGGCCGCCGCCACCTGGGCCGCCAGCTGGTGGGCCACCGCCCACCCCGCGCCTCTACCCCTCGTCGCCGCCCTCGCCCTCGCATCCGGCCTGGCAGCCGCCTCCTACGCATGGTCACACAGGAGCACACACCCACCCCGACACGCCCTGACGCCCCCGCGCTCCCTACGCCTGGGAGCTGCCCTCCTCCTGGCCACGACCACCTGCGCGCTCGCGGTCGCCAGTGCGGCCGGTGCCTCCTACCTGGCCGACCCCGCCCGGGCACAGTCCGGCCCGATCCACGCGTCGGTCAGGCTCGAGCGCGACCCGGCCCCGGCCTCGTCAGGGTCGACGACGAGGCACCGGGCTCGCGTGCGGATCCTCGCCGTGCGGGAGGGGGAGAGGTGGGTGCCGTCGCGGGCGAGCGCGCTGGTCAGCGCGCCAGCGTGGGAGGGCGCGGCGCGAGGAGACATCTACGAGATCAGCGGAAGCCTCGATACAACCTTCGCGGCCGACGCCCCCTCGGTCGGCGCGATTCGCGCCAGAAGCGCAGTCCTCACGAATCGTCCCTCAGGGCTGGACGCCTGGCGCAGGAACACGCATCGCGCCCTATCCGCGGCCTGCCACACCCTCCCACGCGACGCGCGAGGCCTCGTGCCCGGCATGGCGATAGGCGACGATCGGCTCGTTCCCACCGACCTAGCCGACGCCATGAAAGCCACCTCCCTGACGCACCTCACCGCCGTCTCCGGCTCACACATCGTCATCATCCTGGCCGCGCTCAACCTAATCCTGCCCGCACGCGTCCCACTGCGCGTGGGCGGGACCCTGACCGTGCTGGGGACCATCGTGATACTCGTCGGGCCCGAGGCCTCCGTCGTTCGCTCCGTATGCGTCGCCTCGGTCGCAACCTTGGGCTTGATTGTCGGCCGCGAGGGACAGGCCATCGCCGCCTTGTGCGCCGTCGTCATCGCCACCCTCCTCATCGATCCCTGGGCGTCGCGCTCCTACGGATTTGCCCTGTCGGTGCTGGCGGCGCTCGCGGTCGTGGGGCCCGCATCCGCGGTCGCTCGCAGTGTCAAGCGTCGCATCCGGGGCGATACGCGCGCCGGACGGGCCCTACGCCGGGGTGTGGAACTGGTGTGCGTGCCCGCCCTGGCCGAGCTGGCGACCGCGCCCGTCATTGTCTCCCTGTCCGGGACCGTTCCGCTGTGGGGGATCGCCGCCAACGTCGTTGCCGAGCCAGCCGTGCCCGTCGCGACGCTCGCGGGGCTGAGCGGAGCACTCCTCGCACCGACCTTCCCGGGCGCGGCGGCTGCGTGTACGCGCGTGGCCTCCTGGGCCACCGCTTGGATCGCCGGGGCCGCGCGCTTCTTTCAGGCAATGCCAGGCTCGGGGACGCGCGTGCCCGGGGGAGCGGGAACCATCCTGGCCCTCTACACCTGCGCGGGCGTCGGGTGGGTAGCGTGGTGCGCGTGGCGTCGGTGGGGAAACCCGATCACGGACGAGGCCGTGGATCCCTGAGCGGGGAGGGCGCGGGTGAGCCTGACGAGAGAGCGCCGCCCGTGCGTTGTCCTGGCCGCTGCTGCGCCCACCGTCTGGTCACGATAGATATGCGGCGGTGATACCTGCCACGACTTATGTCCACCCTGGGCAAAGCTGGACGCAGATGACCACGGGCGGTGGCAGACTTAGGGAGTTATCATCGCGTCGAAAGGTAGGGCAACGTGGCGGCACGTGGAACGCGCTCGTCGGCACCCGCGCAGATCACGCTGGCTCCGATCGTCTTGATTAAAGGATCCGAGGGCCTTCTCGTTGACCGCGCCCTCGACCGGCTGCGCGCCCTGGCCTACCAGGCCGACCCGAACCTGGAGCGCACGGACATCAACGCCGCGACCTACCAGGCGGGGCAGATCGACGTCATTGCATCCCCCTCGCTTTTTGGTGAATCCCGCATGGTCATCATCCGGGACTTGGAGACCATGAGCGACGCGCTGGCAGCCGACCTCATCGCCTATGCCAGCGCGCCCGCCCCCGACGTGTGGATGTTCCTGGCACACCCCGGCGGCAACGCCCGCGGTAAGAAGGTCATCGACACGATCACCAAAGCGAAGTGGCCCGTCATCCCTGCCGAGCCGCTGAAAAACGATCGCGACAAGCTGGCGCTCATCGCCTCCGACGTGCGCGCGGCGCGCCGCCAGATGGACACCGAGGCTCAGCAGGCCCTCGTGGATGCGCTCGGCAACGACCCGCGCGCGATGGCCGGCGCCCTGGCCCAGCTGCTCTCCGACGTCAGTGGACGCATCACCCTGGAGGATGTGCGACGCTACCAGGCCGGGCGCGTCGAGGCCACGGGCTACGACGTCGCGGATGCTGCCGTCGCGGGCAACTCCGCGAAGGCCCTGACGCTTGCGCGCCACGCGTTCGCCACGGGTATCGCCCCCCAGCTGCTCGTCACCGCCCTAGCCATGAAGTTCCGCGCCATGGCGAAGGTGTCGATCGGCGGATCCGCATCCGCCCTCAAGATGGCCCCCTGGCAGGTGGACCGAGCCCGGCGTGAGCTGCGCGGCTGGTCCGATGCCTCTCTGGCTGGCGCCTTCGGAGCCATCGCCACGGCTGATGCCGAAACAAAGGGCGCGTCGCGCGACCCGCAGCGCGCCATCGAAAAAGCACTTATCACCATCTGCAGGCTGCACGGGCGCTGAATGCGCGCCCCGGCCTCGTCTATTGGCTGCCCGTAGGGAACGAAGAGGAGAAGAATGAAAACCATTCGTACGCTGGTGGGGAGGCTGCGCGAGTTCAAGAAACCCGCGATCCTGACCCCGCTGTTCATCATCGGGGAGGTCATCCTCGAGTGCCTGATCCCGCTGACCATGGTCTCGCTGGTGGATGCGCTCGACGGCGTGTCCCTGAGCCCTGTCATGCGCCTGGGCGTCATCCTCACCGGACTGGCTTTCGCGTCGCTCGCGTGCGGCATTCTGTCCGCGCGTTTCGCGGCGACCGCCTCGGTGGGCCTGGCGAAGAATCTGCGTCAGGACCTCTTCTTCAAGGTGCAGGATTTCTCGTTCGCGGACATTGACCGCTTCTCCACGTCCTCGCTGGTCACCCGCATGACGACGGACGTCACCAACGTGCAAAACGCCTTCGGCATGCTCATTCGTATCGCGGTGCGCGTGCCCCTCATGATCATCTTCTCCATCGTGATGGCGTGGCGCATCAACGTCCAGATGGCCCTCATCTTCCTCGGGATGGTGCCGCTCCTGGCCCTTATTCTGGCCGCCATCGTGCTGGTCGCCTTCCCGATCTTCCGCCGCATCTTCAAGAAGTACGATGCGCTGAACAACTCGGTGCAGGAGAACGTCGCCGCGATCCGCGTGGTGAAGTCCTTCGTCACCGAGGAACACGAGACCACCAAGTTCCGCGCCGCCTCCGCCGACGTGCGCAAGGACTTCACGAACGCCGAGAAGCTCATCGCCCTGAACGGCCCGGTCATGATGTTCTTCGTCTTCGCCGCGATCATGGCCGTCGACTACGTGGGCGCCTCGATCATCGTGAACTCGGGGGCAACCGAGCTGACGAAGGGCGGCCTGACCGCCCTCATCACCTACGGCATCCAGATCCTCATGCAGATGCTCATGCTGGCCTTCATCTTCGTCATGACGACCATGGCTGCCGAGTCCGCGCACCGCATCGCCGAGGTCCTCAACCACGCCCCCTCCCTCACCTCTCCGGCCGACGGGGCCACGGACGTCGCGGATGGCTCCGTCGTCTTCGAAGGCGTGTCCTTCAAGTATTCCCAGAGCGCCGAAGAAAACGCGCTGTCCGACATCAACCTGAGTATCGAGTCGGGCTCGACGCTCGGCATCGTGGGTGGCACCGGTTCGTCCAAGACCTCGCTCATCCAGCTGATCTGCCGACTCTACGACGTCTCCGAAGGCTCAGTGAAGGTCGGCGGGCGCGACGTGCGCGACTATGACCTCAGCGCGCTGCGCGACGCGGTCTCCGTCGTCCTGCAGAAGAACGTGCTTTTCTCTGGCACGATCAAGGACAACATGCGATGGGGCAACCCGCACGCCACCGACGAACAGATCGTCCGCGCCTGCAAGCTCGCGCAGGCCGACGAGTTCATCCAGCAGCTGCCCGGTGGCTACGACTACGTCGTCGCGCGCGGCGGCACCAACGTCTCCGGCGGCCAGAAGCAGCGCCTATGCATTGCCCGCGCGCTGCTGAAGAACCCCAAGATCCTCATCCTGGACGACTCCACCTCCGCGGTGGACACCAGGACGGATTCGCTGATCCGAAGCGCCTTCGAGACCGAGATCCCGGGCACGACGACAATCATCATCGCCCAGCGCCTTTCATCTGTGAGCCACGCCGACCAGATCATCGTGCTGGACGATGGCCGTATCAAGGAACGCGGCACCCACGACGAGCTGATGGCGGCGGGCGGGGAGTACCGCGAGATCTACGAGTCCCAGAACGCCGCGAGTGAAAGCGAGGTGGCCTGACATGGCACGCGCGCGCAACTCCCGGATCGACGACGGCGAGAAGCTCGAAGGCATCGAGCGTCCCTTCGGCCGCCTCATGGCCTACGTGTTCCGTCACTATCCGGTGCGCATCAGCCTGACGGTCGTGTGCATCATTACGGCCGCCGTGGCCTCGGCCGTCGGCTCGATCTTCATGCAGCAGATCGTCGACAACGTCGTGACCCCGGGTCTGGAGAGCGGCTTTGACGCTGTGCGAGGCACCCTCGTGCGCCTCGTGGTCACGATGGGCATCATCTTCAGTGCTGGCTTCATCGGCAGTTTCATCTACACCCGCGCCATGGCGATCGTGACGCAGGGGACGCTCAAGCACATGCGAGACGACATGTTCGACTCGATGGAGCGTCTGCCCCTGCGATTCTTCGACACGCACCCGCACGGCGCGATCATGTCGACCTTCACCAATGACACGGACGCGATCCGACAGCTGATCGGCCAGTCCATCCCGACGCTCATCCAGTCGGGCCTGACGATCATCGTCCTGATCGGCACGATGCTCTACTACTCCGTGTGGCTCTTCCTCGTCGTCCTCGTGGTTGGCGTTCTCATGGCCTTCCTGACCGGAAAGCTCGGCGGGCTGTCGGGTCGCTTCATGAAGGCTCAGCAGGCCGCTCTCGCCGACGAAGAAGGCTTCATCGAAGAGATGATGGACGGCCAGAAGGTCGTCCAGGTCTTCAACCACGAGCAGGACGCCAAGGACCAGTTCGTCGAGTACAACGACAAGCTCTTCGACTCTTCGCAGAAGGCCAACATCTACGGCAACGTCCTGATGCCCGCCCTGGGCAACATAGGCAACATCATGTACGTCGTCATCGCGATTGTCGGCGGCGTCATGATCCTCGAACAGACGCCGAACATCCACCTCTTCGGCATCGACGTCATCACGGTCGGCATTGTCGTGTCCTTCCTGGGTATGGTCCGTAACTTCTCGCAGACGATCGGCCAGATGTCCATGCAGGTCCCCATGATCGCGCTTGGCATGGCGGGGGCGGGCCGCGTGTTCGCTCTCATCGACCAGGAGCCCGAGGAGGACCACGGATACGTGACACTCGTGAGGGCCCGCGAGCTGCCCGACGGCTCGGTCGAGCCGACCGAGGAACGTACCGGAATCTGGGCCTGGCGTCACCCCCATCAGGCGGACGGCACCGTCACGTACACGCGCCTGCGCGGCGAGCTCGTCATGGAGGGCGTGGACTTCTCCTACGACGGCAAGAAGGAGGTCCTGCACGACATCTCCCTGTGGGCGAAGCCGGGCCAGAAGATCGCTTTCGTGGGCGCGACGGGCGCCGGCAAGACGACGATCACGAACCTGATCAACCGCTTCTACGACATCGCCGACGGCAAGATCCGCTACGACGGCATTAATATCAACAAGATCCGAAAGTCGGACCTGCGTCGCTCCCTCGGCGTCGTCCTGCAGGACGTCAAGCTCTTCACGGGCACGGTCATGGACAACATCCGCTACGGCCGCCTGGACGCCACGGACGAAGAATGCATCGCCGCTGCGAAGCTGGCCAACGCGGACTCCTTCATCCGGCGTCTGCCGGACGGATACGACACGATGCTGACTGGCAACGGCTCGAACCTCTCGCAGGGGCAGGCGCAGCTCCTGTCGATCGCGCGCGCCGCCGTGGCTGATCCGCCGGCGATGATCCTGGATGAAGCGACGTCTTCGATCGACACACGCACCGAGGCGCTCGTGCAGGCGGGCATGGACAACCTGATGGAGGGACGCACAGTCTTCGTGATCGCTCACCGTCTCTCGACGGTGCGTAACTCGGACGCGATCATGGTCCTGGACCACGGCCGCATCATCGAGCGCGGTAGCCATGAGGACCTGATCGCCCAGAAGGGCGTGTACTACCAGCTCTACACGGGCGCCTTCGAGCTCGAGTAGGGCACTAGACCCCGCCTCCCACGCCCTGGCCTCGTTGTGTCTGACGAGGCCAGGGCTTCGTCGTGCGTACCCGTGTTCTTGGGCTGGGGTTCCGTGTTCTTGGGCCTGCGTGCTGTGGTCAGTGGTCGGCCATCTATGCAAGGTGACCGCGGGGTATACGGGTTATAGGACTCTACGTGTTGCTGTGTGGCGCTGGTTGTTGCTGTGTGGTGCCGTGGGTTTTTGGGCGCCGGGCCCTGGGGTTCCTCCGGCGCCCTGCGCACCGGTGGGGCCTTCGCGGCTGGTGTTGTTCGGTGCGTTGCCCTGATGCCCAGTTATGGCTGTTAACCAGTAATTTCGCACGTCATTCATCGATGACTCATTCAAACATCGAATGTGCATCGTTGGAATTGCAACGTTTGTGGGGCATCTTGAAAAATGACCGAGATAAATTACGTGCGACATTTATCTGGCGGTTGTGTCGGTGCGCCCGGTTCGGCTCCGTGCTGCTAGCTTCGCTCGGCGCGTTGGCTCGTTGTCCGGCAAGTCCTTGCCGCCCACGGGTGGCGCAGCCTGGCCCTCTGGTTCCTCCGGTGCCGGTTGGCCTCGATGAAATCGTAGACTAGCGTCCGAGGCGACCTGGCTCCGCCCCGAAAAAAGCTGACGCCGCCTTCAAGATCTCATTGGCTCGGCGCAGTTCACGGTTTTCAGCTTCCAGCGCCCGGATGCGGGCCTCTTGTTCACTGATCTCGCCGCGCTCATTGCGCCCGCCCTGCTCCACGGCGCGCACCCACGTACGCAGCGCCTCAGGATTGATCCCCAACTGGCCGCTAATGCGCTTGATAGCACCCCTACGCCGCTCGGGATCAGCGCGAGCCTCCAACGCCATACGCGTCGCACGCTCACGCAACTCCATCGAATACTTACGCTGACCAGACATCCCAAACCTCCAATCCGGCCTAAGACACTCTCCACAATACCCGGGACGGCTCACTGCGTGCAGGCAATCGGGTGAACGTGCGGGCGAGAGGACCCGGGTGGGTATGAGCGTGTGAGCAAGTGGCCAAGTTGCTTCGCACGAGCGGATTGTGTTGCGGTGGCAATGATCATGTGGGGCAGGGGCGGCGGCTGGGCCCCTCTGCTGGCAGTGTTCGCCCTTCAATGCGCAGCTAAACCCTATTGGTGGCATGGTGGGCAGCCCGCCCAGGTAGCCACCTCACGGGTTAACGTGCATGAAGGGGCCCAGGCCGCCACCTCACGGGTTAACGTGCGCATGAAGGGGCCCAGGCAGCCACCTATCGGGTTAGCATGCGAGTGAAAGGGGCTCGCGTGCGCACGATGCGTTCATAGAAACACAAGAGGGCCCCACGGCTCGCAGGCGTCCCGACGCTCTCTGTGCCCAGGGAGACGACAGAGGCGCGACCCCGAAGGATCGCGCCTCTCGTTGCGGACGGTGGCCGCGCCATCGGCGCTGAAAAGCCGACCTTCCAGCAACACGATTTGTCGAACCTCATAGTCGGTCCCAACCAACTAAAATACCGATATTTCCCGCACCAGAACGCCAAAAAGTCACCCCTCCAGCAACACGTAGTGTCCTATAACCCGGGCATACGAAAGCGGGCCGCCCATCGGGGCGGCCCGCTTGACGTCAAACGAATTGTTTGCGATCAGTCAGCGATCGAGGCGACGCGACGAGCAAGCTTGGACTTGCGGTTCGCGGCCTGGTTCTTGTGGATGACGCCCTTGGAAACGGCGACGTCCAGCTTGCGCGAAGCAACGCGCAGGGCGGCCAGAGCCTTGTCCTTGTCGCCGGCCTCAACGGCCTCGCGGGTCTGGCGGACCAGGGTCTTCAGCTCGGACTTCACGGACTGGTTGCGAACGCGGCGCTTCTCGTTGGTGAGGATGCGCTTCTTCTGGGACTTAATGTTTGCCACAGTCGGATTTCTCCTTGATGTATGTCTGACAGGGTCGGTGAGGGCTGTGTCAAGACCGGGACTTAGGCGTGGGGACACCCGCAAACGGTCCTAACCAGACCCCCTGCCCGACCAGGCCGGGAGTCCAACGACCAAGCATACCAGCCGCAGGCCGGTCCGTCATGCCTCGAAGCCAGCCGCGGCCTCGTAAGGTCGGTCACGTACCGTCCGTGCTAACGGCGCCCGCTGGCCGAGTGGAGCGCCGGGCGGGTTCAGAAAGCGGGTGTTACTCCCCGTGCGTGCGGTAGTGGTCCTCGAGCGCGTCGACGATGCGGCGCCACGTCACCTCGGGCAGGATCGAGCCCTCGCGGCGCACGTCGGTGGCCTTGACCCACAGGGCTCGGTCCAGGCGAACCTCGGAGGGGCGACCCTTCGAGTCCCATGCGCCCGTGCCGATGTCGAACCAGTAGCGTCCCGCGGCGGCCTCCTGGGCTGCCTCGCGCGTGTGGTCCTTGCTGGTTAGCTGGAGGATGTAGACGCCTTCTCCCTTGGCGCCGATGACGACGGCGGGGCGGTCCTTGCCCACGGAGGCGTCCTCCTGGTAGGGCACCCACGTCCACACGACTTCGCCCGGATCGGCGTCGCCGTCCATGATCGGCTGGTACGAGGCGTGGGCCAGCGCGTCGGCGATGCTGGCTTCCCGGATCGAGGTGTGGGGGCGGTTCGAGGTCGCTGGATCCTCGTACTGGTGGGCCCTGCCGCGGGGCTGAGGGCGAGGGGTGGGCTTGGGGGCGCGCGTGTTCGAGTGGGACTCCTGGCGCGATTCCTGGCGCGGTTTCTTGCGCTCTTCCTGGCGCGTAGCCGCGGGCTCCTGGCTCGTCGACGCACCGGTTGACGATGCGCTGTTCGACGAACTCATGTTCGCTACGAAGTCCACGAGGGCGCGAACGATGCCTTTGATGAGTGAATTCATGGCACCAGCATACGGGAGACGGGTCGAACGGCGGTTATGCACAGAGCATCCTTGCGGTCCGAGTTATGCACAGGGGTGCTCCCTGCGCGTGACAGTGAGTGTGTGTCGGTATCACTCTGGATGTGTTCGCGGAAGAACCCTCTACTGAAAGACAGGTGACAACGATGTCGACCGCAACAATCCACGGAATGACCGTTCCTCTCGATGCGTTTGGCCGCCCGAGCGAGCCCTTCGCGACCCAAGCCGACATGGAGGCTCGCGCATCCCTGAACGCTGCCCTGCGCTGCGCGCACTCCGGCAAGCTCGACAATGCCCTCGACCACGCCAGGGACGCCTACGACAACGAGGACGCGCCCATCGAGCTGCGACTCGAGGCTGCCAAGCTGTGCATCGACTGGCACGCGGCCCTGGGAGCGTACGGGCAATGTCGCAAGGTGGCCTCGGAGGCTGCCCACTTGGGTGCCAGCTACCTGGAGCGCGATCACCCGCTGATCCTCATGCTGCGTAACTCCGAGGCCTACTGGCTGGCGATCCTGGGCGATGAGGACATGGCGGCCCGCAAGTTCTCCGCTTTGGTCTGCGACGTGAAGAACAGCCCGAACCTTGACCCACAGCTGGCCTTCGCGATCCGCAATAACTCGGCCATGCCCTGGAAGAACACCGGTAAGTGGTCGCGCGCCGCGCGCGTGTACCGCGAGCTGCTCGCCGACATGGAGCCCCAGTGCGACGAGGAGGACATGACGGTGCTGACGGTGCGCGACAACCTCGCCGAGGTCCTGTCTGCTGACCGTCAGTACGAGGAGGCGATCCGCCTGTACGAGACCAACCTGGAGGTCCTCCTGCGCGTCGCGGACTTCGGAGACTGGCGCGTCCTGCGCCTGCGCAATGAGATTGCGCGCAACACCTGGATGGGAGGGGATCGGGACGGCGGTGAGGACCTGTGGACGGTCCTGGCGGAGGATTGCCGCCGCTACCTCGGTGACCGCGACGAGATGACCGCTCGTATCCGAACGATCCTGCTCACGCTGGCCATGCTGCGCGGAGACGAGGAGAAGACCATGTCGATTGCTCGCAAGCTCAAGGCGGACCACCCCGACGATTGGGACGAGTGCGACATGACCGAGGCCGTGGCGCTGCTGGTGGAGGCCGGTATCACCCCGGAGGACTTCCAGTAGTGGCCGCGCGGGTGTGAGCCTGGGCGACTGTGCGCGACTTCCCGCCCCACAATTCGCACAAAGGGGCGCGTCAATGGGACGATAAGGAGGTTAACGACTTCACGGAGGTACACGTGCCCATCCCCACGCCCGCGCAGCAGGCTCAGATTCGCCCGTCCCGCACCCCGCAGGCGCAGATCCGCAACTTCTGCATTATCGCCCACATCGATCATGGGAAGTCGACGCTCGCGGACCGTATGCTTCAGCTCACCGGCGTCGTCGAGGCCCGAGAGATGCGTGACCAGTACCTGGATCGCATGGACATCGAGCGTGAGCGCGGCATCACGATCAAGAGCCAGGCCGTGCGTATGCCGTGGGCACACGAGGGGACGCCCTACGCGCTCAACATGATCGACACTCCCGGACACGTGGACTTCACCTACGAGGTCTCCCGTTCGCTGGCCGCCTGCGAGGGTGCGGTCCTGCTCATCGACGCCGCGCAGGGCATCGAGGCCCAGACGCTGGCCAACTTGTACTTGGCCCTGGAGAACGACCTGGCGATCATTCCGGTCCTGAACAAGATCGACCTGCCCGGCGCCCAGCCCGAGAAGTACGCGCACGAGGTCGCCCAGCTTATTGGCTGCGAGGAGGACGAGGTCCTGAAGGTCTCCGGCAAGACCGGCGAGGGCGTTGAGGCCCTCCTCGACCGCATCGTCGAGGTCATTCCCGCCCCCGAGGGCGAGGCCGACGCTCCGACGCGCGCCATGATTTTTGACTCCGTCTACGACACCTACCGCGGTGTGGTCACCTACGTGCGTGTCGTTGACGGTGTGCTCTCGACCCGTCAGCGCGTGCGCATGATGTCGACGGGCGCCACCCACGAACTGCTTGAGCTCGGCGTTATCTCGCCCGAGCCCAAGCCCGAAGAGGGTATCGGCGCGGGCGAGGTGGGCTACCTGATCACGGGCGTGAAGGACGTGCGCCAGTCGCGCGTCGGCGACACCGTGACCAGCCAGGTGCGCGGCGCGACCGAGGCTCTCGCGGGCTACCGTGACCCCAACCCGATGGTCTTCTCCGGCATCTACCCGGTGGACGGCTCGGACTTCCCGGACCTGCGTGATGCCCTCGAGCGCCTCCAGCTCAACGACGCGGCCCTGACCTTCGAGCCCGAGTCCTCCGCGGCCCTCGGTTTCGGCTTCCGCTGCGGCTTCCTGGGCCTGCTGCACCTGGAGATTATCCGTGAGCGTCTGGAGCGAGAGTTCAACCTTGACCTCATCGCGACCGCCCCGAACGTCGTCTACCACGTGGTGACGGAGGACGGGACCGAGGTGCGCGTGGACAACCCGAGCGAGTTCCCCGAAGGTAAGATCTCCGAGGTGCGCGAGCCCGTCGTCAACGCGACGATCCTGACACCCACGGAGTTCACGGGCACGATCATGGAGCTGTGCCAGGACCGCCGCGGCACGATGCGCGGCATGGATTACCTGAGCGAGGAGCGCGTCGAGCTGCACTACCAGCTGCCCCTGGCCGAGATCGTCTTCGACTTCTTCGACCAGCTCAAGTCCCGCACGCGCGGCTACGCCTCCCTGGACTATCAGGAGAGCGGAGAACAGAGCGCCGACCTCGTCAAGGTTGACATCCTGCTCAACGGTGACCGCGTGGACGCCTTCAGCGCGATCGTTCACCGCGATGGCGCCTACAACTACGGCCAGCGCATGACGAAGCGCCTGAAGGAACTCATTCCTCGTCAGCAGTTCGAGATCCCGGTCCAGGCCGCGGTCGGCGCGCGTGTCATCGCCCGTGAGACCATCAAGGCCCTGCGCAAGGACATGCTGGCCAAGTGCTACGGCGGCGATATCAGCCGTAAGCGCAAGCTGCTGGAGAAGCAGAAGGAAGGTAAGAAGCGCATGAAGTCCATCGGCCGCGTCGACGTGCCGCAGGAGGCCTTCATCGCTGCCCTGACCTCTGACGTTCCCACGGGCAAGAAGTGAGCGGGCATCAGATGAACGAGGCCGTGGAGGGCCGCGCTCCCGTCGGCCAGCGAGCGGATCGCCGTCCGGGCGAGGCCCCCGAGGGTACGGTCTTCATGAGCCGGACGAAGTCGTTCACGCGGCGCACCCGCGAGCTGCCCGCAAACCTGGCGCGCACGTGGGAGGCGCACGCGCACCGCTATGTGGTTGAGCCGCGTCGCGGCGTGGGCTACACGACGGTGGCCGAGGACTTCACGTTGGACCTGGAGGCGCTGTTTGGTCGCAGCGCGCCCGTGACGCTCGAAATTGGTTCGGGTACGGGCGAGCAGATCGTCGCCGCCGCGGCCGCCCACCCCGAACGCAACTTCCTTGCCCTCGAGGTCTGGGTTCCGGGCATCGCCAAGCTCGTCTCCAAGGCGGTCGAGGCCGACGTGGACAACATCCGCGTCATCGAGGCCGACGCAGCCCAGGCGCTCCCCATCATGCTCGGGGACGCGTGCCTGGACGAGGTCTGGACCTTCTTCCCGGATCCGTGGCGTAAGGCGCGCCACCGCAAGCGTCGACTGGTCTCGGACGATTTCGCCCTCGAGGTCGCGCGCCTGCTGCGCGACGGGGGAGTGTGGCGCCTGGCGACTGACTGGGACGACTATGCCTGGCAGATGCGCGACGTCGTCGAGGCCTGCGAGCTCTTTGAGAACCCGCACGCGGGTGAGCGTCCGGACCCGGAGGATCCGCAGCCGGAGCGCGGCGGATTCGCTCCGCGCTTTGATGGGCGCGTCGTCACGCATTTCGAGACGCGAGGCATTGACGCCGGCCGCCACGCCCATGACATTGTCGGCGTGCGTCGTGCGCGTGGCTGACGGATCCGCATGAGCCCCGCACAGCCAGACGGAGCGCGCTGGCCGGAAAACGGCTCGCTGGACCCCGGCCTCGTCGAGGTCGAGTGCGCCCGCCCGCTCTCGCTGTACGTGCATGTGCCCTTTTGCCGTGTGCGCTGCGGGTACTGCGACTTCAACACCTATACCGTGGGCTTTGGGCCGGGCGCGCAGATTGGCGACTATGCGCCGTCTGTCCTTGCTGAGGCGTCCCTGGCCGCACGGGTCATGGCCGAGGCCGGGCTGCCCGATCGGGCGGCGCGCACCGTGTTTTTCGGCGGTGGTACGCCGACGATGCTGGACGCAGCCGAGCTGATCGCGATCCTGGAGGGGCTGCGCACCCGCGTCGGGATCGACGAGGGTGCCGAGGTGACTCTGGAGGCCAACCCGGACACCGTCACGAGACAGGACCTGCGCGCCTTGGCTGACGCGGGCTTCACGCGGGTCTCTTTCGGCATGCAGTCCGCGGTGCCGCGCATCCTGGCGACCCTGGACCGCACGCACACGCCCGAACGCGTGCCCCAGGTGGTTGAGTGGGCCAAGGACGCGGGCCTCGATACGTCCGTCGACCTGATCTACGGGACCCCGGGGGAGTCGCTGGCGGACTGGGAGGCCTCGCTGCGCGCCGCCCTGTCCTACGACTCCGAGCACATGAGCGCCTACGCCCTCGTTGTCGAGGAGGGAACGAAGATGGGGGCCCAGGTGGCTCGCGGCGAGCTGCCGACCCCCGATCCGGACGACGAAGCTGCGAAGTACGAGCTTGCCGACGCCCTGCTGGGCGAGGCGGGCTACGCCTGGTACGAGATCTCCAACTTTGCGCGCACCACCGCCTCTGACCGGGCATCGGGGCTTCCCTCAACGACCTTTGAGTATGCTTCGCGCCACAATCTGGCGTACTGGCGGGATTGGGACTGGTGGGGCTTCGGGCCGGGTGCTCACTCTCACGTTGGCAGGGCGCGGTGGTGGAACGTCAAGAACCCGGGAGCCTACGCGGGTCGCGTGCGCGCAGGTGGTTCTCCCGCGGCAGCGGGTGAGATTCTGGGTGTGCAGGAGCGCGAGCTTGAGCGCGTCATGCTGGGGCTTCGTACGTCGGAGGGCGTGGAACTTGACGGTCTGCCGGGCGTCGCACCTCGGGACGAGGCCGTGGTCGGCGCGTTCGGTCGTGCGCCGACGGGAGGGCGCGTCGCCGCGCTCATCGCCGATGGCCTCATTGATGGTGTGGCAGCGGTGGCTGGGCGCGCTGTGCTGACCCTGCGTGGGCGCCTGCTGGCGGATTACGTGACGCGGGAATTGATGGGTTACTGAGGCCTGAGAGCGTGTCGAGCGACGTAATATTGACATATTGGTCAATATTTGCAATTGTTCAGACGAATCACAAAATTACTTGTAGTTAGGCTAATACAAGTTCGAGTGTGTCTACCGATACCGGCCATTTGTCACTTTGTGCTTGTATAGGGTGTGACAAGCTGCGATTACGTCGCAATAATGTTGACATTGTGGTTGAAGTATGTTTGCCTAGAGGTGTCATGTGAAGCCGAGCTACCTTCAGGTCGCCTCCTTGATGCGGCTTGTGGGAAGTAGAATACAAGGAAAAGTGTGGGACTGTGACTCTGCGATACGCTGTCATTGCTGACATCGTGGGCTCTCGTACGTTGACCAATCGTGCAGAGGCTCAGAGAATCTTTGAGGCTGCTCTGGAGCGGGCCGCCGAGGGGCTAGCCCTGCTGGAGGCTCCTTACGCGACGGTGGGTGACGAGTTTCAGGCCGTGGCCTACTCCCTCGAAGATGCGTTGCTGCTGACGCTGCGTGCCCAGCTGCTGCTGCCCCCTCAGCTCCAACTTCGCTTCGGGATCGGCGCTGGACGCATCGAGGAATTCTCCTCCGGTGTTCATCGTCAGGCCCCCGCGCGCCAGCGCGTGGGCGAGGGCGGCTTTCTTCAAGATGGATCGGCGTGGTGGGCGGCGCGCGCCGCGATCAACCGAGCGCACGACCTCCAGGACTCCTCCAACCCCTTCATCCGCACCTGGTTTGTGGCTCACGCCTCCATCGAAAGTTATGTGTCCGCGACCTGCCAGACCGCGGTCAACGCCCTGCTGAGCCTGCGTGACCACGCGATCCTCAAGCTGTCCGCGCGCCACCGCCGCATCACCGCCTCGCTGCTGCTCGGCAAGACGCAGGTAGAGATCGCGCGCGTCGAAAAGCTCTCGCAGCAGGCCATTTCAGACTTCGCCCGCGGGACGGGGGCGGGGCTCATCCAATCCTCACTCCTCATCGCGGAGGCTGCCCGTGCATGAAGCTCTGCTCCTGGGGATCGCCGCGTCAGAGCTGACGGTCCTGCTCACTTCCGATCCGCGGCGATGGTCGCGGCGGCTTGTGCTGTTCGTGACGCTCATGACCATTGTTGTGTGCTATGCGTGGTATATCGTCGGTGTCGATGCCCCCGCGCTCGTCACGGGTACCGTACTCGCCCTCGTCTGGTTCGCTTGGGACCTGGCTGACGGCTCGGCGCGGTCGGTGTTGGCGCGCTGGGCGCTCGCAGCGATGGGGTTCGTCGCTCTCATGAGCGTGGACGCAGGCAGTTATCCGACGCTGGCGCTCGTGTATGGGCGCCCGATCGATCTCATTATCGCCGTCGTCTTCCTTATGACCGGGCCAGCCAATCATCTGATCACGGCGATCTTGATGTGTGCCCGCGGGCGGTCGCGCGACCCTGTCCCCGGGTGGATCAGCGCGCCCGTGCTACCCGCCATGCCCCAGTCCGTCGAGATGACGGATACGAGCGGCACTCAGGTTGACGATGACGCAGCGGACCAGGGCGACGAGGAAGCCCCTCTCACCCCCAGCTCCCTGCCGATCCTGACGAACGAGGACATCGAGGACGAGGAGCCGGGACCGGCGCTGCGCGGTGGTCGCTGGATCGGCCCGCTCGAACGTCTCCTCATCATCATTCTCGCCGGGGCGGGTGCCGAGGTGGCGATCGGGGCCGTCGTGGCCGCCAAGGGCGTAATTCGTTTCCCCGAAATCTCCCAAGACTCCACGGGTGAAAAGGCCGAAGAGTTTCTGATTGGTTCCGTCTCATCCTGGATCCTGGCTGCGCTGGTGGCGATGTTCGTCCGCGTGGTGCTCGTCTAGCCCACGCGACGCCGCTAGAGTATTCCGCGTGAATGCAGCAGATCCTTACGGGACGAACATCTTCGCCCATGACCCGCACCGTGACGGGCCGGGAGCTCGGCGTCCTCGTTCGGTGGCGGTCCACGTTGAGATCGGCATGGTTCTCGAAGACGTGTCGTCGGGCTGGGTCGGTGCCGTGACGCGGGTGGAGAAGTCCGGCGGAGTCTACCTCGTCGAGCTTGAGGACCGGCGCGGAGCGCGCCGTTCCTTCCCGCTCGGTCCCGGGTTCTGGCTGGAGGGGCGCCCGATCAACGCGCTGCCCCCAAAGCCCAAGCCCGCCCAGGCCTCGGCGAATGTGCAGACCAGCGCATCGGGGCGCAGGATCACCAACTCCGGTTCCTTCGCGCCCACCTCCTCCGGTCCGAAGGTCGCCAAGCGATCGCGCATCTGGGTGGAGGGACGCCACGACGCTGAGCTCGTCCAGCACGTGTGGGGCGAGGACCTGGCCGAGGCCGGCATCGCCGTGCAGCTGCTTGAGGGTGTGGACAACCTGGAGGATATCCTCGAGGTGTTTGGCCCCACCGACACGGCTCGCGCGGGCGTGCTTGTCGACCACATGGTGCCCGGCTCGAAGGAGTCGCGCATTGCCGAGGCCGTCTCCGCCAGGTGGCCGGGCGCGGTTCTCGTGCTCGGACATCCCTTTGTCGACATCTGGCAGGCTGTCAAGCCCGAGCGTGTGGGCTTGCGCGCGTGGCCCGACGTCCCGCGCGGCATTGACATCAAGCACGGCACGCTGGACGCCCTCGGCTGGCCGCACCAGGATCAGCGTGACATCGCGAAGGGGTGGAAGCGGATTCTGTCCACCGTGCGTACCTACCGTGACCTGGAGCCCGCGCTGCTAGGCCGCGTTGAGGAGCTCATCGACTTCGTCACGGTGCCCTGGGCGCAGTAGGAATGTGGCAGCGCCGTGAGGTTCGCAATGAGCGCACCATCAAGCGCCGCCCGGGTCGCCGCCGCTCGCAGGCGGGGAGTAGCATTTGCACTCAGAGAGAGGGAGTGCCAGGACGGAGGGAGTGACATGGCACGCAACAGCGCGCAAAACCGCAGGCTTGACGTCCTGCGCGCCATCGTCACCCAGTACGTGGCCACCCGCGAACCCGTCGGCTCCAAGGCCATTGCCGCCGGGGGCCTGGGCGTTTCCTCGGCCACGATCCGCAACGACATGGCGGTCCTGGAAGAAGCCGGGCTGATCTATCAGCCCCACACCTCCGCCGGGCGCGTGCCCACTGATCGCGGATACCGCGTCTTCGTCGACCGGCTCGCCCAGATCAAGCCGATGACCGCTCCGGAGCGCCAGGCCCTCGAAACGTTCCTCTCCGACTCGGTCGACATTGACGACGTCGTGGAACGCTCCGTGCGCCTCCTCGCGCAAGTCACCCACCAGGTGGCCCTCGTGCAATACCCGGGTTCGCGCGTGCGCACCCTCAAGCACCTCGAGGTCCTCGGCCTTACCCCCGGGCGTGTTCTCGTCGTTGCCATCACCGTCGACGGCGAGGTGGGGGAGCGGACCCTCAACCTCGAGACGGCGCTGGATGACGGCCAGGTCCTCCAGGTGCGTGACCACCTGCGCGCCCACTGCGACGCCGCCACCTCCCAAACCGCGCGGTCGTGCGTCGAAGCGGCCACGGCCTCGTCTCGGCCCGAGCTGAGCGCGGCGGTGAGCGCGGTCGGCGAGGCCCTCACCGACGTACTGACCGGGGACGGCGAGGCAAAGATCGTCGTAGCCGGCGCTGCCAACTTGGCGCGCGGAGCACTCGACTTCCGCGACATCGCGCCTGTCCTGGATGCCCTCGAGGAACAGGTCGTCCTGATGCGCCTCTTCTCCGAGGCCGACCCCAGCGAGGACCTGCACGTGAGCATCGGAGCGGAAAACCCTCATGACGCCCTGGCCGAAGCGGCCGTCGTCACGGGGACCTACCGCGCCGGGGCGGACGACACCGGCGGATCCGCCCACCTGGGAATCGTTGGCCCCATGCGAATGGACTACGCGCGCACCATGAGCTCCGTGCGCGCCGTCGCCGCCTACCTCTCCAGGTACCTGGCCCAGGAATCCAGCAACTGACCATGCAGCCCATCATCGAACAGACCATGACCGAGCGCCCCCACGGGAAGGAACAGCAAGCGTGAGAGACTACTACGAGGTTCTCGGCGTCTCCCGAGACGCCAGCCAGGACGAGATCAAGAAGGCGTACCGCAAGCTCGCGCGTAAGCTCCACCCCGACTACGCGGGCGCCGACTCCGAGGAAGCCTTCAAGGAAGTGTCGGTTGCCTACGAGACGCTCTCCGACCCCGAGAAGCGCCAGATGTACGACATCGGCGGACCCGACGCCCTGCGCGGTGGTGGAGCTGGCGCGGGTGCGCCCTTCACCGGTTTCTCTGACATCTTCGAGGCCGTGTTCGCCAGCGGATTCGGTGCCTCCTCACGCGGCCCGGCCTCGCGCGTGCGCCGAGGCAAGGACCAGCAGGTCACCGTCGACATCACCCTCGAGGACGCCGCATTCGGCGCCGCGAAGGAGGTCTCCTTCCGGACCTACGTCTCCTGCGACACCTGCCACGGCTCCATGTGCCAGCCGGGCACCTCTCCCGAGCAGTGCGACACCTGTCACGGATCGGGCTTCGTCACGCAGATCCAGAACTCCCTCTTTGGTCGCATGCAGACCCAGGCTCCCTGCCCGAACTGCCAGGGCTTCGGCGACACGATTCCCCAGCCCTGCACGGAGTGCAACGGCGCGGGCCGCATCGCCACGCGCCGTACGCTCAACATCAACATCCCGGCCGGCGCCAGCGAGGGCACGCAGATTCGCGTGAGCGGCGAGGCCGAGGTCGGCATGGGCGGCGGCCCCAGCGGCGACCTGTACCTGTCGATCCGCGAGAAGAAGCACCCGGTCTTCGACCGGCGCGGTGACGACCTGCACACCTGGATCACGATCCCGATGACCACGGCGGCGCTCGGCACCGAGTTTGAGCTGGAGACCCTGGACGGCAAGAAGACCGTCACGATTAACGCCGGCACCCAGCCCAACGACGACATCGTCCTGGAGGGCCTGGGCGTGGGGCACCTGCAGCGCTCGGGCCGCGGCTCCATGCACGTGCACGTCGATGTGGAGATCCCCAAGAAGCTGGACGACACGTCGCGCGAGCTGCTCGAGCAGCTCGCGAAGGCCCGCGGCGAGGTCCGCGTGGAGCCCCACCGTCAGCAGCCGACGTTCTTCGACAAGCTGCGCGACACCTTCATGGGCTGACACGCGATGACACGGCCCGTTTTTCTCGGTGAGGACCTGAGCCCCGATCCAGGCTCGGTGGCAGTGGGGGACCGCGCGACCCTGGCTGGTGCGGAGGGACGTCACGCCGCCTCCGTGCGCCGCATCGGCGCGGGCGAGTGGGCGGACGTCGTCGACGGGGTGGGCCTGCGCCTGACCTGCGAGGTCGTCGGCACCGACAAGTCCTCTCTGTCCCTCGTTGTGCGCGAGGTGATCCAGGAGGGGCCGCCTGTGCCTGAGATCGTCCTTGTCCAGGCTTTGGCCAAGGGTGGGCGTGATGAGGCCGCCGTCGAAATCTGCACGGAGATAGGCATCGATCGGGTGATCCCGTGGGCCTCCCAGCGCGCGATCGTGCAGTGGAAGGGACCCAAGGCCGAAAAGGGCCGTGCCAAGTGGGAGGGCGTCGCACGCGCCGCCGCCAAGCAGTCCCGCCGCGCCTTCGTCCCCACCGTCGAGGGCGTGATGGATAGCCGTGAGCTGACCTCGTGGGTCGTGTCCCTGACGGACGAGGCCGGGGTGGCCTTCGTCTGCCACGAGGAGGCCAGCGAGTCGCTGGGGGCGGCGTTGGCGAGCCTCCAGGAAGCAAGCGCGGACGCCTCCCTGCCCCCGCGCGTCGCACTGATCGTCGGGCCCGAGGGCGGTATCGGCCCGGAGGAGACGGGTGCACTGGTGGACGCCGGCGCCAGAATGATCGGCCTGGGGGCCAACGTGCTGCGTTCCTCGACGGCCGGCGCGGTCGCTCTGACGCTGATCCGCGCCGCCGCTGGAGCCTACTAAGCAGTGACAGTGCCCGTGATCCGCGCGCTCAGCGTGTGGGTCGCGCCCGGTTCCAGCGCTACCACGTCCGTGCCCGAGTTGAAGGCGTCGGGCGGGCATGTCATTGGCTCGACGGCCACGCCCACGCGGCCAATGTAGTCGGCCGAGTAGACCTGTAGCCAGCGCGCATCCGAGGACAGGGACACGCCAACGCCGGAAGTAGGGTCGCGCAGCGTCACCGACCACGTGCCGACGGGGAGCTCCGTGAAACAGTGGTCGATAGTGGTCGAGCCAATCATGCGTGGCGAACGAAAATCCAGTCCGAGCTCGCCTGCGAACCTGGCCTCGCAGGGAATCATATGCTCGTCAGCTTCGTACGCGAGGCCAGCGGGACTCGTCAGTTCCATCTCGTCGGCGCGCGCTCCGCCCGCCGTGAGGTAGGGGTGGAAACCCATCCCGAAGGGGGCGGTACCTGAGCCGATGTTCGTGGCCGACAACTCCACGTCCAGCCCGGTGCCGGCGTCCAGGCTGTAGCGGGCGGTGGCCGCAAGCGTCCACGGATAGGAGTAGCGCGCCGGGATAAGAGTACGCAGGAGGACCCAGGAGGTGTCGACCTCGACAATGTCCCACTCCTGGAAGGCCACGAAACCGTGCAGGGCCGTGCCAAACGCGGGTTCGTCGACCGGCAGGTTATAGGATGTGCCACCCCACGAATAGGTGCCGCCGGCGACTCGATTCGGCCAGGGGATGAGGACCTTCCCGAGGTATCCCGGGGGCAACTCGTCCACGCGGTGCGGGACGACCAGGTCGTGTCCTCGATACGTGAGGCCAGCCAGGCCCGCGCCGACCGTGACGATGCGTGCCTCGTAGTCCCCGGCTGAGAGAATCACCTCGCGCCCCGATGCGCTCCGAGTGACCATTGATGCTCCTTCGCCATCACTGTACATGGATAACACGTATTGTAAACGGACCTGAGTCGTCTAGGTCACTGCAAGCGCGTATCCTTATAGAGAATGACTCTCGATAGAAAGGAAGTCTAGGCAGATGGCCCACGAGATCACCGATGAGCTGATTGAACGCCTCCACGCATACTCCGACACCGCCCGCACGGTTGCGCGCAACGCGGTTGCCCACGCCGGCGTCGAGCCGGTCGCCTTCGACCGCGCGAAGGTCGTCGCCACTCCCACCGTCGTCTCCCACAAGATTGACGACTGGAAGGTCACCTCCCAGAAGAAGTCCGGCCGCTGCTGGCTCTTCTCCTCCCTGAACCTCCTGCGCTCGACAACGCGCACGCACCTGGGCGTTAAGGACTTCGAGTTCTCCCAGAACTACGTGCTTTTCTGGGACAAGTTCGAGCGCGCCAACTTCTTCCTCACCGACGTCATCGCCACGGCCGCCACCGAAGAGCTGGACGGACGACTCCTGCAGTTCCTGCTCGGCGACCTCCTGTCCGATGGCGGCCAGTGGGACATGGCCGTGTCCCTGTACCTCAAGCACGGCCTGGTCCCCAAGACCGCGATGCCTGAAACCGAGTCCTCCGGCCATACCGCCCCCATGAACGACCGTCTGAAGGTCGTCCTGCGCCGCACTGCCCTGGAGCTGCGCGCGCTGGTCGCCGACGGTGCCTCCGAGGAACAGATCAACGAGGTCAAGGAAGCGGCTCTGGCCGACGTGTGGCGCATCCTCGTCATCTGCCTGGGCGAGCCCCCGACCTCCTTCGAGTGGGAGTGGCGCGACGATAAGGGTGAGTTCCACCGCGACGGCGTCCTCACCCCGCGCGAGTTCTACGACCGCTACGTGGACGTGGATCTGACGCAGTACGTGTGCCTCGTGGACGACCCACGCGCCGAGCACCCCAAGGGCCACACTCTGACGGTCGACCACATGGGCAACGTCGTGGGAGGTCGCCCGATCCTCTACGTGAACGCCCCCGTCGAGCAGATCCGCGAGATCACGGCCTCCATCCTGGCCTCGGGGCGTGCCGTCTGGTTCGGCGCCGACTGCGGCCAGCAGTCCGACCGCGCCTCCGGCCTGTTCGTCGACGGCCTCTACGACTTCGACAACCTTTTTGGCGTGGACTTCTCCACCTCGAAGGAGCAGCGCGTGAACACCTGTGAGTCCGCGATGAACCACGCGATGCTCTTTACGGGTGTCGACATCGACGAGGCCGGTGTGGGCCGCCGCTTCCGCGTGGAAAACTCCTGGGGCGAGGAGCCCGGCGAGAAGGGCTTCTTCACGATGGACGCCGACTGGTTCGACGCCAACGTCTTCGAGGTGGCCGTCCACGTGGACGACCTGCCCGCCGAGCTGCGCGCCGCCGTCACCGAGGAACCCCTGCACCTGCCCGCATGGGATCCGATGGGCGCGCTGGCCTGAGTGTTCATGTCCTGGGACGAGGCTGGGGCCCAGTCGCGCGATCGCGTGGCCGCGCCCGGCCTCGTTCCTTGATATTCCGGGCAATACGCGTAACGATGACGCATCCGGGACATGGACGCACGCTGTCACAATTAGCCATCCCGTGAACGTTGCGCGCGCAAATGGCCCGAACCTGCCAAGATAGGCCCTATGACGAACCACACGAAGCCGACGTTGTTGATTTCCAACGTCCTACCGGCACGCCCGGGGGACGAGGCATACAACAACATCTGCATGCGCCTGTGGGATCGTCTGCTTGAGGCCGCGTTGCCCACCTGGAACGTCATCCGCGAATACGCGCAGGAAGACGGAGCCGAGGGCGCAACCCTGCGCGCCCAGGGAGCCGACGCCATCATCATCATGGGCGGCGAAGACGTCCACCCCGCCCACTACGGAGCCTCCCAGGGCTACAAGCACGAGGGGCGCCACTGGTACCGCGCCGACCTCGGCCAGCTTGCCCTCGTCGACTACGCTGTCCGAACCGGCACCCCGCTGCTGGGCATCTGCCGCGGCATGCAGATCATCAACACCGCGTTCGGCGGCACCCTCGAGCAGGACATCGCGGACGGCACACACACCAATCGTGCGATCCTGTCCGATCATCGATTCGTGCGTCACGGCGTGCGCGTTGAGGCCGGTTCCCATCTCGAGCGAGCCCTGGCACCCGTCCTCGTCAACTCCGAGATCACCATTTCCTCGGCCCACCACCAGCGTGTGGATCGACTGGGTCAGACGCTGTGCGTGAGCGCCTACGCGCCCGACGGCACCGTCGAGGCCATCGAATCGCCCGACGCCCCCATTATCGGCGTCCAGTGGCACCCCGAGGACCCCGCCGACGACATCGCCCAGCTGCATTCCCTGCTGGCTCACCTGGACGCGCGCCGCGCGCCGCGACTCGAGAGGGCGTCGACTACCCTGGTCGCATGACCATCTCTCCGGGAACGAATTTCGACGACCCTCGATTCCGCGACGACGAGCGCACCCCCTCCCAGCGCATGGCGGACGGCGACTTCTACGTGGCCGACGATGTGCTCGCCGCCCACACCAAGCGTGCCGTGCGCCTCCTGAGCCTCTACGAACAGGCACACCCCAGCGACCCCGACATCGCCCACTACCTGCTCGCCCAGGTCATCGGATCGGTGGGCGAGGGCGTCGATATTCGCCCGCCCCTGCGCGTCGACTACGGTCACAACATCACTATCGGCGACGGCTCCTGGGTCAACTTTGGGCTCACCGCCCTCGACGTCGCCCCCATCGTCATCGGCGCCGACGTCCTCATCGGTCCCAACTGCTCGCTCTATACCGCAATCCACCCGACCGAGCCCGGGCCTCGTCGAGCGAAATGGGAGTCCGCCGCCCCGATCACGCTCGAGGACAACGTGTGGCTGGGCGGCTCCGTCGTCGTGTGCCCGGGCGTGACGATCGGTGAGAACTCAATCGTCGGAGCCGGAGCCGTCGTCACACGAGACATCCCCGCCAACTCGATCGCCGTCGGCAACCCGGCACGCGTCATTCGGGCGCTGGACCCCTCGCTCCCGCGCCCGATCCAAGCCGCTGGCGTCGGAGTCATCCGATAGGAGAGCGCGACGCGGCGTCACGAGAGAAGCGATAGCGAGCACACATGACGATTCTGCCGATCTGCATCACGGGCGAGCCGGTGCTGCACCGCTGCGCCGACCCCGTCGATTCCTTCGACTCAACCCTGGCCGACCTGGTCGCCGACATGACCGAAACGATGCACGCGGCCCCCGGCGTCGGTCTCGCCGCCCCGCAGGTCGGCGTCGGCCTGCAAGTCTTCGTCTGGTCGTATCGCGGCGGAGGATCGTTCGATCGGCGCTACGCGCACGCGCTCCAGCTCGATCGCGGGCCCGAACTGGGCTTCAACGACGCGCTGAGCGGCGTCGTCATCAATCCGACGCTCGACCTCGTGTGGGACGACGCGGGATCGGGCGCGATCCTCGAGACAGAGCCGGATATGGTCTGCGAATCCGAAGGCTGCCTGTCCGTCCCCGGCGTCCAATACCCGCTGCGCCGTGCGCTCGGCGCGGTCCTACGCGGCTACGACGCCGCCGGATCTCCAATCACCGTCGCTGCGCGCGGATGGCTCGCGCGGATCTTCCAACACGAATACGACCACCTGCGTGGGACCCTGTACGTCGACCGCCTTGACACCCCCTACGACGAGGTCGCGCACGCTCACGTCGCCGAGCGCGGTTGGGGAATCCCCGGATACACGTGGACCCCGGGGGAGTGAGCCTCGCTCACCCCTCCCGGGGCCACATTCCATGCTCTGTCAGTGAACCTCGAAGCCCAGCGAGCGAAAGTAATTGCGCACGTCCTCCGTTGCTGCGGGTGTCGGGGCCTTCGCGTCCTCCAACTGGTACTCCAGGCCGAGCGAATGCCACTTGTCCTTGCCGAGCTGATGGAAAGGCAGAACCTCGATACGGTCGATGACATCCTTCCAGCGGGTGACGATCTCACCAACCTTGCGGACGTTCTCCGGATCGTCGGTAAGCCCCGGAACAAGGACGAAGCGAATCCAGATGCGGGTGTCACCGCCGCGCGCCGCGATGCGGTCGCCGAAGGTGATCGTGGGAGCCAGATCACGGCCCGTTGCCTTTTTGTAGGTCTCGGGGTCGCCGCTCTTCACATCCAAGAGAACGAGGTCGATAGCGTCAAGCATCTCGTCGTCGCAGTTCACGCCCAGGTAACCGGAGGTGTCGATGCACGTATGCACACCCATCTCCTTGGCACCCAAGAGGATACGCTTGGCGAACTGGGGCTGCATGAGAACCTCACCGCCAGACAGCGTGATTCCGCCCTTCGTTGTGCGGAAAATACGGCGGTAGCGCGCAATACGGGATAGCAGCTCCGTATCGGACACGGGTGCGCCGTCCTTCATGAGGAACGTGTCGGGGTTATGACAGTACAGGCAGCGCAGGGGACAACCGTTCAGGAATACGGTCATGCGCGTTCCGGGACCGTCGACAGCGGTCACAAGCTCCCACGAATGGATCGAACCGAGCGTGCCCTCGCGCATGCGTCGCAGGCGTTCGGAACGCTCCAGGTCCGTTATCTCCTCCAGACCCTCGACGCCAGCGCCGACGGTACGGGATTGGGGGGCTTGGAAATCCTGCTCGCGGAACGTGGGGAGAGCGAGGGGCTGCGACATGATTCCTTCTTCGCGGTTGAGTGGGCGCGGTGGCCGTGATGGGAACGAGGCCGTGGATCGTCAGCGGCGTGCGCCGACGTGGGCAGACATAGTAGTGGGGCGTCGCGCGTGCGCCCGACGCCCCACTACATTCGACCGATCAGGCCGAGTGGTGGAAGGTGCGGGACAGGACGTCCAGCTGCTGCTCACGGGTGAGCTTGACGAAGTTGACGGCGTAGCCGGAAACGCGAACGGTCAGGTTCGGGTACTTCTCGGGGTGCTCCATGGCGTCCTTCAGGGTGGACTCCTCAAGGACGTTGATGTTCGCGTGGTACAGGCCGTCCTTGTCGCCGCGCTCCTCGCGAGCGGCCTTCATGTCAGCGAGACGCTCTTCGTAGGTCTTGGTTGCCATAACAATTCTCCTTACTTGTGAGACGCCGGCGGTGCCGGCTGGGCGGACCGCGTTGCGGTACACCCACGGGGTTGGGTGGCGGGGATCAACGCAGGTTGCGCATCGATCCCCGCCACTGGTGGATCAGTAGCCCTTGGTACCGTCGTAGGCGCAGGAATCGTCCGGAACGAAGCCGGCATCGAGGATACCGACCAGGTTCTGGATCTGCTCTTCCTTGGAGCGGCCGAGGCCCTGGGGGGTGATCGTGTTCGTCAGCGAGATGCCGTCGAGCGCGTCGTTGTAGTCGAGCTTGCCGACCGACAGCATGGAGGCAACCATGCCGTGCGTGTCAATGCCGTTCTCCGGGTTCGCGCCGGGGGCGAAGGGGGTGCCCTTCTGGTGGCCCG